>LNAP01000107.1_pt1 | contig 82908 bp, 88 predicted proteins | sample 602601 | NCBI WGS metagenome assembly LNAP01 (sample SAMN02440304, study PRJNA202911) | soil metagenome | biome: Subtropical and temperate rainforests or woodlands; isolation source: soil samples (1 kg each in a 20% v/v slurry with milli Q water) were... ...
CAACCCCATTCTGACAGACTTCCAAGACACAGGGACCCATGGATGATGCAGAATCGCCGCGTGGGCCCCGGCTCAGCAGCGCATCACTTCGTGCTGCGCAGCGTCCGGGGCACGTAAGGATGCTCCGGGCCCCCAGCCATCAAGCGGCCCGAGCGGCCGATCCGCTGGGCAGCCCCGCGCGGGCGAGCCCACCATAGAGCGCCTCATCAGGCATTTCCGAACGCAGGATCGCGCGGACCGCGATCAGCTTCTCGATGTCTATGCCGGTCGCAAAGCCCTTGCTCTCGCAGAGGAAGGCGAGGTCCTCGAACACCACATTGCCGGTGGCGCCGGGCGCGAACGGGCAACCGCCGAGGCCGCCCAGCGAACCGTCGAGAATGCGCGCGCCGGCATCAAGCGCGGCCGACGCATTGGCGATGCCCATGCCTCTGGTGTCGTGCAGGTGAACGCAGACCGGCTTCGAACCTGCGATCTTGACGACCGCCCTGGTCAACTCGCCGACCTGCCTGGGCCCGGCATAGCCGACCGTATCGGCGATGACGACGAAATCGACACCGGCCTCGTACAGTTTTTCGGAAAGCCGGAGCACTTCGTTCGGATCGACCGCTCCCACGATCGAACAGCCCAGCGCCATCGAGATCGCGGCATTGACGAGCGGCTTGTGCGGGCTCGCATCGCGCAACTCGCAGAGACGCTTGACGTTGGCGATGGCGGAATCGCGCGAGCGGTTGGCATTGGCCTGGCTGTGCTCTTCGGTCGCCGATACCACGGTCGCGACTTCGGCAACGCCCGAGGCCAGCGCTTCATTGACGCCGCGTTCGTTGAGCGTCAGCGCAATGCCGTGCGCGTCCGGAAGCGCGGCAATGGTCTGGACGATATCGCCGACGTCGGCGAATTGCGGGAATGTTTTTGCGGGCAGGAACGAGCCGACCTCGAAGTGCCGCACGCCGGCGGCGTATTCGTCCCGGATCCAGCGCTGTTTTGCCGATGTCGACGGCAACGTCTTCACGAGTTGCAGGCCGTCCCTGAGCCCGACTTCGCGCAAGGTCACGCGATCACCGGGATAGACATCCTGGACACGGGTCATGCGAGCCTCACAGCGGTTTTGGCGATTGGAGAAACTTTCTCGGTGTCAAGCTCGGCGCGAACCGCGTCGGTATCGGCGCCGAGCGCCGGCACCTTCAATCCTTCACCGAGATTTGCGCCGTTCCATTGCACCGGCAGTGCGGGAACGCGGAACGCCGCGCCATCGGCATTCACATTGTTGACGAGGCCGCCGGGACGCAGCACATGCGGATCGCTGAGCAGATCTTCCGGGCGATTGATCGGCGAGAAGCAGATGTTCAGCCGGTCGAGCTTTGCCGAAAGCTCCGCCGCGTTCCATTGCCTGATCACTTCGGCGACGCGCGGAATGATTTTTGCGCGCGCCAGGATGCGATCGGTGGTGGTGCGCAGCGTCGGATCGTCGGAGAATTCCTGCAGGCCGAACTCCCTGCAGAAGCTTTGCCAATGGCCCTCGGTCACGACCCCGATGAACATGCGTTCGCCACCGGCCGTGTCGAAAATATCGTAGATCGGCCAGGCATGTTCGCGCTCCGGCATCGAGCGCGGCTTGTTGCCGGTCATCTCATATTCGACCATGTGCTGCGCCACGAGAAAGAGACAGTTCTCGAACAGCCCGATGCGGATGTCGGCGCCTTTGCCACTGCTGCGCTTCTGGTGGAGCGCGGCCAGAATCGAAATCACGCCGAACATGCCGCCCATGATGTCGTTCGCCGATGAGCCGACCCGCTGCGGCTTCTCAAGGGTGCCGGTCATGGCGGCAAGGCCCGACATCATCTGCACGACCTCGTCGAGCGCCGGACGGTGCTCATAGGGGCCGGACAGGAAACCCTTGTGCCCGGCGACAATCAGATGCGGATGCTTCCGGCGCAATTCCTCCGTGCCGAGCCCCTGCTTTTCCAATTGCCCGTCGCGGAAATTCTCCAGGAATACATCGGCGCTGGCGAGCAGCCTTTGCATCGTTTCACGGTCTTCAGGCTTGGCGAAATCCAGGACGACGCTGCGCTTGCCGCGGTTGAACAGCGGGAAGAACGAGGTCCCCATGCCGCCCAGACTGCGGGTCTTGTCGCCCGCGGGCGGCTCCACCTTGATGACCTCGGCGCCGAGCTGCGCCAGGATCATGCCGCAGGTGGGCCCCATCACCATGTGGGTCATCTCGACCACCCGCACGCCGCTCAGCGGCAGGTTTTGCGTGGTCATTGGCGTCTCCCGAAGTTCCCGAATACTGATTTGCCCAGCAAATTAGGCTTCCGGGAGCTGCCGTGGCAAGTCACGACCGGGGCAGCGCGAACAACACAGCAATGCGTCCGGCGCTCTCATTGGCGCGGCCGGCACCGGTCCCGCTCTTGCCGAAGCGCGCGGGCATGTCTACCTCTCGCAAGGGTTTTTTCGAGAGAGGACGTAGCCACCATGCTGGATGCCGCCGTCAAGGCGCTATCGCAAATCCTGTCGCCGCCGATGCGCTCGATCCTGTGGCGCTCGATCGGCTTGGCGCTGGTGCTGATTACGGTGCTGGCGATCGGCCTGCAGCGGCTGTTGAGCTGGTTTGCGACCTCGGGCGAAGTCTGGCTCGAGGCGGCGCTGGGACCCGGATTCCACACCTCGCTCAATGTCCTCTCATGGATCGTTTCGATCGCCGCCGGTCTCGGCGTCGTGTTCGGCGCGGTATTCCTGATGCCCGCAATCACCTCGCTGGTCGCCAGCGTGTTCGTCGACGAAGTCGCCGACCATGTCGAGCGCGAGCATTATCCGGCGGAGCATCCCGGCACCGCGCTGCCGTTCGGTATTGCCATCACGGAGGGCATCAAGACCGCGTTGCTCACGATCCTGGTCTATCTGATCGCGCTGCCGTTCGTGTTCGTGGCCGGCGCCGGCTTCATCGTATTCTTCATCGCGACCGCATGGTTGCTGGGCCGGGAATATTTCGAACTCGCCGCGATGCGGTTTCGTCCGCCCGCGGAGGCCAAGGCGATGCGCAAGGACAATGCCGCGATCATCTTCACCGCGGGCCTCATCATCGCGGCGTTCGTGTCGATCCCGATCGTGAACCTTGCGACACCTTTGTTCGGCATGGCGTTCATGGTCCACATGCACAAGCGGCTGAGCGGTCCACGGCCCGAGCTGATCGAGCCGGGCCGCAAGACGAGCCTGCCGGTGGTCTGATCTCTTGATCGTAACAAGGAGCGCGACGCCCTTGCTCACCTCGCCCCGGTTGCGGACCCGCGAGAGCAGAGAGAGCGAGAAGTGACCTACGGCCTCGACAGCCCGACCCGCCGCCTCAAAGCCTGCATGATGCCGAGCGGCGCCGGCGTGAACGGTCCCGGCGGCGCTTTGGTCATCAGTGCCACAAATCCGAGCGCTGCGATCGCAAGCCAGAACGTCAGCCAAAAACCGTCGATATAAGCCAGCACGTTCGATTCGCGCTGCACCAGCGCGGCGAGCGTTCCCAGCGCCCGCGCCGGCGCGGTGCCAATGCCATGGCTCGCAAATCTCTCGGAAAGCTGCTGGAGGATCCAGGTGACGTCGGCGGTGCCGCTTGCGACGTGCTGGCCGAGGTAATTGGAATGAATCTGCTCGCGGACACGCAGCCAGGTGCCCATCAGCGCCACGCCGATCTCGGCACCGCCGAGCCGCATGATCTGGATATAGGCGGCGAATGCCGTCGCCCGGGTGAAATCGGCATTGGACAGCGCGATGATGATGATAGGCAGCAGCGTGAACGCCTGGCCGATCGATTGCAGCATCACGATCGGGATGAAATCGCCGAGCCGCCACACGTTGGTCAATTGCGTTCCGAGCAGGTTCGCGACCGCAAAGGCGGACAGGCCGATGACCAGCACGACGCGGGCATCGACGTGGCGAAGCAGGAAGATCGACACCGGCACCATGACAAACATCGGCAGCGCGCCATAGACCAGCAACAAATGGCCGGTCTGTTCAGGCCGCAACAGTCCGACGGTGGCGAGAAAATTCGGCACCAGCGATGAATTGGAGAGACTTGTGAGCGTGTAGAGCAGGATGACCACCAGCGCGAGCCCGATATTGCGCGCAAACAGCACGTTGACATGGGCCCAGGGCCGCCGGACCAGCGCCTCGTTGATGAGAAAGCCGACGCACAGCGCGCCGCCTCCGATCAATAGCGCCGCCACAGTACCGGATCCCAGCCAATCCAGCCGATTGCCCTGGTCGAGACCGGCATAGACCATCGAAACGCCGGTGCCGAGCAGCAGCATGCCGCCCCAATCGGCATCCCGCAGCAATTCCCTGTTGGTCGCTTCGTGCGGCGTGCCGAGATAGACCATCAGCCCCATCAGCGGGGCGATCACGACGCCCTGCCAGTACAGCCACTGCCAGCCCAGATGTTCAACGTAAAAGCCCACGACTGACGTGCTGGTGTCCAGCGCGAAGCCGACCCGGATCGAATAGATCGCGATCGCGGGTATCCACCATTTGACCGGCAGGTTGCGGAAGATGATCATCAGCGTCGCCGGAACGAACGTGCCGAGCAGCATGCCGTGCACGATGCTGAGCCCGATCAGCGCGTTGTAGTCGCGAACGAACGGGATCACGAGCGAGATCAGGGCATAGATGAGGCTGGGAATGCCGAGGATGCGGCGCAGGCCGAACACGGTGGCAAGCCAGGCCACCGCGGGCGCGATGAAGATCTGCGAGCCGATCGATGCCGTCGAGAGCCAGGCGCCCTCGTCGAAGCCGAGCGAAAAGGCGCCGCGCAGATCCGGCAACCCGACCGAGGTCAGCCGGCTGTCGAAATTGGCGAGGAACGAGCCGAGCAGCACGGCGACGACCGCAAAGATCGGCCGCGGCGCGATACCGCCGCGCGAGAGCGGGCCGTGGCCGGAATCATGTTCAGAGCTTTGGCCGGCGTCGCTACCTTGCGCCATCCGTCGCCGCCTCGTTGGTATGGATTCGGGTGACCACCGACATGCCCGGCAGCAGGCGATCGAGCAGCGGCTGATCCTTGTCGAACCGAATCCGGACCGGGATGCGCTGAACCACCTTCGTGAAATTGCCGGTGGCATTGTCCGGCGGCAACAACGCGAATTGCGAGCCGCTGGCCGGCGCGATCCGCTCGACGCGGCCACGCAGCGTTTGCCCTGAGAAGGTATCGACGGTGACATCGACGGGCTGACCGGGGTGCACTCTCGTGAGCTGCGTTTCCTTGTAGTTGGCAATCACGTAGACGCTCGGCAGCGGCACGATGTTGATGAGGTTGGTGCCGATATTGACGTAGTCGTTGGGCTGGACCTGCCGTTCGCCGACCACGCCGTCGAACGGCGCGACGACCTTGGTGTAACCGAGCTTGAGCCTGGCCGCGGCCAGCGTCGCCTTGGCGCCCTGCAGGTCCGCCGCGCGCTGCTTCTTGGTACCGGACAGCACCTCGAGCTGATGACGTTGCGCCGCGATCAAGGCCCGGCCGGCGTGCACGTCGGCCTGCGCGCGGGCGTAGGCTGCGGTGGCCTGTTCGAGCTTTTGCCGCGTGCCGGCCTCGGTCTGCGTCAGCGATTGTTGCCGCTCCTGCTCCTGGCGGGTTTCGACCTCCTGGGCGGTTGCGGACACAAGCTGCGCCTCGGCTTGCGCGATGGTCGCATATTGCAGCTCGACCTGGTTGGCGAGATTATCGAGCGCGGCTTGCGCGGCGGCGACGCCGGCTTCTGCCTGCGCGACCTGGGCTTCGTAATCGGCAGGATCGATCTGAATCAGCAGGTCGCCAGCCTTGACGCGCTGGAAATCCTTGACGGCGACGACGAGAACCTCACCGGCAACGCGGCTGCTCAACCGCGTCAGGTCGGCCCGGACATAGGCGTCATCGGTGGTCTGGATCGCGCGGCTGCCGACCCAGGCATCCCAGCGCAGCGTCGCCAGCACGACAAAAGCGAAGACGGCCAGCACCGCCAATACCGGAATCGCAAGCCGGCGCCAGGAGCTCGGCGAAGCAGAGGGCGGCGTGGGCGCAGCGGGTGGCGCCGGGGCGGACGGCGAGGATGGTGCCGGCGTCGTCTTCGCCGTAGCGGGCGCCGCCACGATCTGATCCTGCTGACTCAAGACTACGTCCTCACTCGGTCTACTTACGGTTTACAGTCAGGCCGCCAGACATGACGGAGATCATGCCTCAAACCGTCTTTTCCGGCCAGCGGCAGAGATCGTTGATCAAGCATACTTCGCAGCGCGGTTTGCGCGCCAAGCACGTATAGCGGCCGTGCAGGATCAGCCAGTGATGGGCGTGCAGCATGAATTCGGCAGGGATCACCTTCTCCAATCCAAGTTCGACCTCGAGCGGCGTCTTGCCCGGTGCCAGGCCGGTTCGATTGCCGACCCGGAACACATGCGTATCTACCGCCATCGTGTGTTCGCCGAACGCCATGTTGAGCACGACATTGGCGGTCTTGCGGCCGGCGCCCGGCAGCGATTCGATTTCAGCACGGGTGCGCGGCACCTCGCTGCCGAATTCGGCGATCAGTTTTTCCGACAGCGCGATCACGTTCCTGGCCTTGGTACGGTAGAGCCCGATGGTCCTGATGTAATCGCGCAATTTTTCTTCGCCGAGCGCAATCATCTTCTGCGGCGTATCCGCGACCGCGAACAGTTCCCGCGTCGCCTTGTTGACGCCGGCATCGGTCGCCTGCGCCGACAGCACGACCGCAACCAACAGCGTGTAGGGATTGAGATGCTCGAGCTCTCCCTTCGGCTCGGGATTGGCTTTGCGAAACCGGCTGAAGGCTTCGTAGACCTCGGCCGGTGTCCAGGGTTTTATCCGGGGCGATTTTTTAGCGACGGGCGGCTTCCCCGATTTCGCCACTGCCTGAACGTGAGATTTCTTGGCGCGTGGAACGGCCGTTGCTTTCAATTTGGGCAGCGCCTTGTGGATGATTTTCGCCATGATCCGGGTATACTGAGATGCGATGACCGCAGGCAATGAATTTGATCCCGAGCTGCCGCAGCCGGAATTGTTTTCGGCGCTGCTCACGCCGCATCGTTCGCTGAACCGCACCGGTTTCCTGGTGCTGATGGGATTTGTCAGCGCGGTCAGTTTTGTGGCCGGCCTCGCGTTTTTGCTGATGGGCGCCTGGCCGGTGTTCGGCTTTTTCGGCCTCGACGTGCTCGTGATCTACTGGGCCTTCCGGGTCAATTTCCGCCGCGCCGCCGCGACCGAGGAGATATCGGTGACGCCGTCGGAGCTGCGCGTGCGCCGGGTCAGCCATCGCGGCCATGTGGTCGAATGGGTGCTCAATCCGCTGTGGGTGCAGCTCGACCAGAAAACCCACGCCGAATTCGGCATCGAAAAGCTCTATCTGGTCTCCAGAGGCCGCCGCGTATCGATCGGGAGCTTTTTGGGGCCCGACGAAAAAGCCAGTTTTGCCAAGGCCTTGCTGGCGGCATTACAGGCTGCCAAGCGTGGGCCGACCTATAACCCGCTTTGATGAGCTATCGGGAATCGGGTGGTTTGCACCGCGTCCCCGTCCTACATCAGGACCATGATGACACTCGCCATAAATGACCAGCGCCTGACCAAGCCCGGTCCCCTCAACGCCGCGCTGCGCGACTATGATTCGGTGCGGCGAGCGATCGCCTTCATCTCGGAGCACTGGCGCGCGCAGCCGACCATCGAATCGATGGCGGATGCGGCCGGCGTGACGCCGGACGAGCTGCATCATCTGTTCCGTCGCTGGGCTGGCTTGACCCCAAAAGCCTTCATGCAGGCGCTGACGCTCGATCACGCCAAGGGTCTGTTGCGTGATTCCGCCAGCGTGCTCGACGCCGCGCTCGACTCCGGCCTTTCAGGCCCGGGCCGGCTGCACGATCTGTTCGTCACCCATGAAGCGATGTCGCCGGGCGAATGGAAGAACGGCGGCGCCGGCATGACGTTGCGCTATGGATTCCATCCTTCGCCGTTCGGCACCGCGATCGTGATCGCCAGCGGCCGCGGGCTCGCCGGTCTTGCCTTTGCCGATCCCGGCGACGAGCCGACTGCCTTCGCCGATATGCGGCGGCGCTGGCCGAACGCAACCTATGTCGAGGATCGCGACGGCACCGCCGGACTGGCACAGCGCGTTTTTGACACCTCGTTATGGCGCGCGGATCAGCCGTTGCGCGTGGTGTTGATCGGCACCGATTTCGAGGTGCGGGTGTGGGAGACGCTGCTGAAAATCCCGATGGGCCGCGCCGTCTGCTACTCGGACATCGCCAACAAGATCAAAAGTCCCAAGGCCTCACGCGCGGTCGGCGCTGCGGTCGGAAAAAATCCGGTGTCGTTCGTGGTGCCCTGCCATCGCGCACTCGGCAAAGGCGGCACGCTGACCGGCTATCACTGGGGCATCACCCGCAAGCAGGCGATGCTTGGCTGGGAAGCCGGACAGTTGGGGATTCAGTAGCGATCTTCGTAAAACCGTAGACGGGCAAAGGCGTAGGGTGGGCAAAGGCGCCCTTCCGCCGTGCCCACCATCTATGTCCGAGAGCAAAGTTGGTGGGCACGCTTCGCTTTGCCCACCCTACGAATCGCGCCACAAAATCACGCCGCCAGATCGAGCTTCGATGCGACGGTTGAGTCGGCATTGAGCCGGTAGATGATGGGAACACCGGTTGCGAGTTCGCGCTTCACGATATTCTCCGGCGACAGCTTCTCCAGCACCATGATCAGCGCGCGCAGCGAATTGCCGTGGGCTGCGACCAGCGTGCGTTCGCCGCGCAGCACGCAGGGCAAAATTTCCTGGACGTAATAAGGCAGCGTGCGCGCCAGCGTATCCTTCAGGCTCTCGCCGCCGGGTGGCGGCACGTCGTAGGAACGCCGCCAGATCAGCACCTGTTCCTCGCCCCACTTCTTGCGCGCGTCATCCTTGTTCAATCCGGAGAGATCGCCGTAATCGCGTTCGTTGAGCGCCAGATCCTTTTTGGTTGGAAGTCCGGTCTGGCCGATCTCGGCCAAGGCAAGATCGAGCGTGCGCTGCGCGCGCTTGAGCACCGAGGTGAACGCGATGTCGAATGACAAGCCTTGCGCCTTCAGCTTGCGCCCGGCTTCCTGGGCCTCAGCTATTCCCTGCTCGGTGAGATCGGGGTCCTTCCAGCCGGTGAAAAGATTCTTCAGGTTCCATTCGCTCTGGCCGTGACGCACAAGCACGAGAAGACGTTCGCTCATTCCCTTTAATTCCGATCTCTAGAAGTCACCAAGGCCGAGCACGTCGGCCATCGAATAGAAGCCGGGCTTCTTGTCACGCGCCCACAGCGCGGCCTTGACGGCGCCCTGCGCGAACATGGTCCGGTCTTCGGCGCGATGCGTCAGTTCGATGCGTTCCATCGCGCCTGCGAAGATCACGCTGTGATCGCCGGTGACGGTGCCGCCACGCAGCGAGGCAAAGCCGATATCCCCCGGACGGCGCGCGCCGGTAATGCCATCGCGGCCCCGCGCCGAATGTTCGTCGAGCGCAACCTTGCGGCCGGCGGCGGCGGCTTCGCCCAGCATCAGCGCGGTGCCCGACGGCGCATCGATCTTGGCCTTGTGATGCATTTCGAGGATTTCGATATCGAAGCTTTCGTCCAGCGACTGCGCCACCCGCCTGACCAGCGCCGCCAGCAGGTTGACGCCGAGGCTCATATTGCCCGACTTGACCACGATGGCGCGCGAAGTGACGCTTTTGATGACAGCGTCATCCGACGCCGTAAGACCGGTGGTTCCGATGACGTGAACCAGCCCGCGCTCGGCGGCAAGCGCGACATTGGCGATGGTTGCGGCGGGCACGGTGAAATCGAGAATGCCGTCGGCATTGGCCGACAGCGCCCACAGATCGCATGACAGCTGGATGCCATTGGCGGGCAGGCCCGCGAGCACGCCGGCATCCTTGCCCAGTAATTCAGACCCGGGCGCCTCCAGCGCGCCGGTGAGCACGGCGCCTGGCGTTTCCGAGATGACGCGCGTCAGCGCGCGGCCCATCCGGCCGCCGGCCCCCGCCACGATCAAGCGCATGTCGGACATGTCTCTACCTCAATACGCCGTATAGCCGGGGCAGCCTGTTCCGGCAACCGATTGGGGCTTGGCAGGCCCGCTTAGAGCGATCGCGCCCCCCACACGAGCAATATTTGCACAACGAGAAGGGCGAAGAAGGCGCAAATCCACATCAACAACCGGCGGCGGCGGTAGCGGCATCGATCCGAAAGTGACGTCGAAAAAATGGCCATAGCTGACAAAAGCCCTTGAACAAAAAAATCTTTGGACTTCGCGTGGTCTTCGATCCATTCGTTGACGAACACGGTCTGCTGATATGCGCCGATGATCCCCACCGCGAACACCAACAGGCTGTTGATAGGGCCAGCAACTGAGATAACCTTTTCTAGCATTTAGCACCCTAGCAGCGCTCCGGCCTACGGCTATGGGCCGTCATAGCCCTCGATGATGACGAGATCGGCCATCGAATGCGGCTGCCGTACCTTGATGTTCGCCTGATATTCCGGCGAGCGATAGCAGGCCAGGGCGGTTTCGTAGTCGGGAAACTCGATCACCACATTGCGGGAGCGGCTCTGGCCTTCCGGAGCGGTGAACTTGCCGCCGCGCACGACAAACTTGCCGCCGAATTTCTGGAAGATGGCCGGGTTGGCGGCCATGTAAGGCTTGTAGCCCTCTTCATCGTGAACATCGACGCGCGCGATCCAGTATCCCTTCGCCATTCTGTTGTTCTCCCTGATGTTCCTAACCCAGCGCCTGCTCGATTTCCGCGACGATAGCATCCGCCGCGGCTTTGGGATCGGCGGCGTCCATCACCGGCCGCCCGACCACCAGATAATCCGCGCCGGCGGAAATGGCACGGCCAGGGGTCATGATGCGCTTCTGGTCGCCGGTGGCCGCGCCCGCCGGCCGGATGCCCGGCGTTACCAGGCTCATCTGGTGGCCGACGATCTTGCGTAGGGAAGCAACCTCTTCCGGCGAGCTCACGAGCCCGTCGACGCCGAGCACCTGCGCCTGCTGGGCCCGCGCCTCGACCAGATCGGACACGCCAAGGCGATAGCCGGCCGCATGGAGATCGCCGTCGTCGTAGGAGGTCAGCACGGTGACGGCGAGGATTTTCAGGCCCGATCCCGCGCGCGCCTCGACTGCCGCCTTCATGGTCTGCGGATAGGCATGCACGGTCAGGAAGGTCGCCCCTAACTTGGCGATGCTCTCGACACCGCGCGCCACCGTATTGCCGATGTCGTGCAGCTTGAGATCGATGAACACCTTCTTGCCGGAATCCGCGAGCTGGCGGACCAGCGGCAGTCCGCCGGCGTAAGCGAGCTGGTAGCCGATCTTGTAGAATGTCACGCGGTCGCCGAGCCGGGCGATCATTGCTTCCGCCGCCGCAATATCGGGTAGATCGAGCGCCACGATCAGGCGGTCGCGGGAAGCGATCTCGGTTGGCTGCATGTCACCTCACATCAAGCGTTGAGAAAACTCGATCAGCTGCTTCACCATGGCCCTCAGCGCTTCGGCATCGGGGGGATGCTTCAGCCGGTCCATATCATCATAGGCTTCGCTTGCGAATGACAGCGCCAGCTGGTTCGGAATGACCATGGCGTGGCAGGCCGACAGGATCAGCCGCAGCGCCGCCAGCGACCGCGTTCCGCCGAGCCTATTTTCGGAAGCCGCCGCGATCGCAAAGGCGCGGTCGCGAAACACTTGGCCGCGCGTCTCGTGCGGATCCTGCACCCGCGTCACCCAGTCGATGGTGTTCTTGACCAGCGGCGGCACCGACGAATTATATTCCGGCGTCACGATCAGCACGCCGTGATGCGCCGACATCATGCGCTTGAGATTGACGGCGTTCTTCGGCACCCCGGATTTGGTCTGCAGATCGCCGTCATAGATCGGCAGCGAAAAATCGCCGAGCGAGATGCGCGTGACTTCGGCGCCGGCCTGCGCGAATTCCAAGGATGCCGCCGCAGCCAGCCTCGCGTTGAGCGAGCCGGTGCGAAGCGAGCCGGGGATCACCAGGATTTTCAGCGCGGGCATGGTTCAAATCGCGTTCAGGACGAACCCGCCGCGACTGCTCCGGCGGAATCTTCAGCGCTTGCGATACACCCAGACGCGGGCCGGCGGAAGGTTCATCCAGATCCGCTCGGAGGCCTCTGTGGATACGCCCGGCAGCGATTTCGGAATCGGCGGGGCCACCGAATAGGTGAACTGCACGAACGGCGCACCCGGCGCCAGCGCGCCAAAGGCGTCGCGGATCAGTTTCAGCCGGGTCAGCATCGGTTTTGTCACCAGCGGCAGGCCGGAGACAACAGCGGAGGCGGGCGCACTCAACACATTCCAGAGCGAATCGCGCAACGCATAGGCATCGCCCTGCACCACCTTGGCGTGGGGATAGCGATCGCGCAGCAGTGCACAGAAGCCCGGATTATATTCGACCAGTACGAGACGCTTTTGATCGACGCCATGCTCGATCAGCGCGTTGGTGATCGCACCGGTCCCCGGCCCAAGTTCGACGACCGGCTCCGTGGAATCGACATTGACATATTGCGCCATGGTGCGTGCGAGCACGCGGCCCGACGGCATCACCGCACCCATATGAAGCGGCTTCTCGATCCATGAGCGGAGGAAACGAACCTCGTCGTCGAGACGAGGGGGCTTCTTCAACGCACGCACAGACGATTGCAAAGACATTGTCGCTACCAGGCGGGACCGCGGCTTCGCGGCAGTGTCAGAAAATGGTCACAAAGAGGTATAGGGCGCAACCGAAACGGTCAAGCTGGGACCATCATTGCGGATTGGCACGGGTACCGAAGAAGTCCTTGACCTTGGTGAAGAAACCCGCTGCCTCGGGCTGGGTTGCACCGGACGACAATTTTTCGAATTCGGCCAGCAATTCCTGCTGCTTCTTGGTCAGATTCTGCGGCGTTTCGACCATGACCTGGACGTACATATCGCCGGTCTGGCGCGACCGCAGCACCGGCATGCCCTTTGATGCAATGCGAAAGCGCCGGCCGGATTGCGTGCCGGAAGGCACTTTCACCTTGGTCTTGCCCTTGTCGATGGTCGGCACCTCGAATTCGCCGCCCAGTGCCGCTGTCACCATCGAGATCGGCACCCTGCAATGCAGGTCTGCGCCATCGCGCTGAAAGAACTGATGCGTGGCGAGCGAGAGGAAAATGTAGAGGTCGCCCGGCGGGCCGCCGCGAATGCCGGCCTCGCCTTCGCCGGCCAGCCGGATGCGCGTGCCATCTTCGACGCCTTGCGGAATATTGACCGACAGCGCGCGCTCGCGCGTCACCCGCCCGGAGCCCGAACAGGAGGGGCACGGGTCCTCGATCATCTGGCCGCGGCCCTGGCAGCCGGGGCAGGTCCGTTCCAGCGTGAAAAATCCCTGCGCCTGCCGCACCCGGCCGGCGCCACCACACATCGAGCAGGGTTTTGGCTTGGTGCCGGCCTTCGCGCCGGTGCCCGAACAGGATTCACACGTCACCGAAACCGGAATCTCGATCTGGGCGGTCTTGCCGAGGAAAGCTTCCTCCAGCGTGATTTCCATGTTGTAGCGCAGGTCCTGGCCGCGCTCGCGCCCGCCGCGTCCGCGCTGGCCCGCCATGCCGAACAGGTCTTCGAAAATATCCGAGAACGACGAGGCGAAGCCTGCACCGAAGCCGGGACCGCCGCCGCCCGAGCCCTGCTCGAAGGCGGCATGACCGAACCGGTCATAGGCGGCGCGCTTGTCGCCGTCTTTCAGAACCTCGTAGGCTTCGTTGATTTCCTTGAAGCGGATTTCGCTGCTGGCATCGCCCGGGTTCTTGTCCGGATGCCATTTCATCGCAAGCTTGCGGAACGCCGCCTTGAGTTTGGATTCGTCCGCGTTCCGCTCAACTTCAAGGGTTTCGTAGTAGCAGCGCTTGGTAGACATCCGTCAAACCCGCCCGAAAGTTCGCCCTCATTCCGAAGGATGCATCTCCACAGGATGCAGCCTCCGGCTTAAAGAAAAATGACCCCCATTCTGCGAGACGCTTGTTGCGTGCTCTTCAGAATGAGGGCCATGGTGACCGCCGTTTAAGCAGATTTCTTGTTGTTCTTGTCGTCGTCGACTTCGGTGAATTCCGCGTCGACCACGTCGTCCTTTGCAGCGTCCCTGGCCGCATCGCTTTCGGCCTGCTGCTTGTACATGGCCTCGCCGAGCTTCATCGAAGCCTGCGCGACCGTGTTGGTCTTGGCCTTGATCGCCTCGGCATCGTCGCCCTTCAGCGCTTCCTTCAAATCGCTGACGGCGTCTTCGATGGCGCGGCGCTCGGTATCGGCGATTTTCGAGCCATGTTCGGCCAACGCCTTTTCGGTCGAATGCACCAGGGCATCGGCGTGGTTCTTGGCATCGACCGCCTCGCGGCGCTTCTTGTCCTCGGCGGCATTGGCCTCGGCGTCCTTGACCATCTTCTCGATGTCGGCTTCCGACAGGCCGCCGGATGCCTGGATCCGGATCTGCTGCTCCTTGCCGGTCGCCTTGTCCTTGGCCGAGACGTTGACGATGCCGTTGGCGTCGATGTCGAAGGTGACCTCGATCTGCGGCATGCCGCGCGGGGCCGGCGGAATGCCCATCAGATCGAACTGGCCGAGAACCTTGTTGTCGGCCGCCATTTCACGCTCGCCCTGGAAGACGCGGATGGTGACCGCGTTCTGGTTATCCTCGGCAGTCGAGAACACCTGGCTCTTCTTGGTCGGGATCGTGGTGTTGCGATCGATGATACGGGTGAACACGCCGCCCAGCGTCTCGATGCCGAGCGACAGCGGGGTCACGTCGAGCAACAGCACGTCCTTGACGTCGCCTTGCAGCACGCCGGCCTGGATCGCCGCGCCGATGGCGACGACTTCGTCCGGGTTGACGCCCTTGTGCGGCTCCTTGCCGAACAATTGCTTCACCACTTCCTGGACCTTCGGCATGCGGGTCATGCCGCCGACCAGCACCACTTCGCCGATTTCGCCGGCGGTGAGGCCTGCGTCCTTCAGCGCCTTGCGGCAGGGCTCGATGGTCTTCTGGACGAGATCGTCGACCAGCGCCTCGAACTTGGCGCGCGTCAATTTCATCGTCAGATGCTTCGGCCCGGTCTGATCGGCCGTGATGAAGGGCAGGTTGATTTCGGTCTGCGTGGTCGAGGACAATTCGATCTTGGCCTTTTCGGCGGCCTCTTTCAGGCGCTGCAAGGCAAGCTTGTCGTTGCGCAGGTTGATGCCCTGCTCCTTCTGGAACTCATCAGCCAGATAGCTGACCAGCCGCATGTCGAAATCTTCGCCGCCCAAAAATGTGTCGCCGTTGGTCGACTTCACTTCGAACACGCCATCGCCGATTTCGAGGATCGAGATATCGAAGGTGCCGCCGCCGAGGTCGTACACCGCGATGGTGCCGGTCTTCGTCTTGTCCAAACCGTAAGCGAGCGCGGCTGCGGTCGGCTCGTTGATGATGCGCAGCACCTCGAGGCCGGCGATCTTGCCGGCGTCCTTGGTGGCCTGACGTTGCGCGTCGTTGAAATAAGCGGGAACCGTGATGACGGCCTGGTCGACCTTCTGGCCCAGATGGGCTTCAGCGGTCTCTTTCATCTTCTGCAGGATGAAAGCGGAAATCTGCGAGGGCGAATAGGTCTTGCCGTCGGCCTCGACCCAGGCATCGCCGTTCGACGCCTTGACGATCTTGTAAGGGACAAGCTTCTTGTCCTTCTCGACCATCGGATCGTCATAGCGGCGGCCGACAAGGCGCTTGACCGCAAAGAAGGTCCGCTCGGGGTTGGTCACGGCCTGGCGCTTGGCGGGCTGGCCGACAAGGCGCTCGCCGTCATCGCTAAAGGCGACGATCGACGGTGTCGTCCGCATGCCCTCGGCGTTTTCAATGACTTTCGCAGTCTTGCCATCCATTACGGCGACGCACGAATTCGTGGTGCCGAGATCGATCCCAATGACCTTTCCCATGGTCCTCATATCCTTCTTTTTGCGGCAGGTTGGCTGGGCCCTGGCGGCGCACCAATCCAAACCCCCAAACGTTCAAATGCTCGCGATATCGCGACGGTGAGCCTCATATAGGAGGGGGGGTGGTCCCCGCAAGGACCGAACGCAACCTTAGCCCATGAAAACGCTACCCTTTGAAAGATAGTATCGGCGGCGGCGCCGGGCGCCATGGCGGGGCGAACCGCGCGGGAGACCGCGGGGACCGGAGGGCACGGGACCGAGGGATGAGAATGATGGGGAACGGAACGGCGGCCCGGCCTGTTGCGGGAACGGCAAAACCGCTAAAAGCGGGCGGACCGAACCGTGGCTATCAGGCTAAAACGCCGCAACTTGCCGACATTGAACGGCCTCAATGCAAACCCAGTAGAATTTTCATGCAGCTCCTTGGACGATTGTTCGCGGTTACCCTCCTTATCGCCGCCACCAGCCTTGCCTTCCGTCCTGCTCACGCAGCGGACCCGGTATTCCCACCGGGCATCAGGGTCGGCATGACCCCGCTTGTGGGCCTCTCGCGCGCCAAGACGTTCGTCGGATTCGAAACCGAGGACCATAGCGTCAAGGTGCTGGTGGCGGAGCTTCCGGCCGAGGCCTACAATGAGGTCATGAATGCCTTCAAGGCCAATCCGGGTGGCACCGGCGGCGTCAAACCCGAAAGCATCGAGACCTCGGCCGGCCTTGCCTATTACACCGCCGAAAACGCCAAGGACGGCACCACCAATGTGCGGCGCTATTCGATGATCCTGCCGGGCGGCAGCTTCTCCGGCTATGTCGCCGTTCAGGTCCCGGAAAATGCCTCCAAGATCTACACCGACGACGCGGTCCGGCAGATGTTCGCGACCGCTGCGGTCCGCAAGGAAGTCCCCGTCGACGAGCAGCTCGGGCAGATGCCCTTCAAGATCGGCGAGCTCAGCGATTTCAAGACCGTCCGCACCCTGGCGGTCGGCGCTGCGATCATTCTCGCCGACGGCAATGAAACAACCGGTTTCGAGGCGGCCCCCTTCATGGTGATCGGCCTGATCGGATCGACGCCGGCGCAGCCGGACGACCGCGGCCGCTTTGCCCAGCAGATCGCGACCACGATTCCGGGCGTCCGCGATGCGCGGATCACCATGTCCGAGCCGGTCCGTATCGACGGCATGCCCGGCTATGAAACGCGCATCGACGCCACCAGCGGCAAGGACAATACCAGCGTCACCGTGGTGCAATGGTTGCGCTTCGGCAGCCAGAGCTCGCTGCGCATCATCGGAAGCGCGCCGCGCGACGAATGGCCGAAAGCATTTCCGCGCTTCCGCGCCGTCCGCGACGGAATCCAGCCGCGCTAGCGACCTCACCCTATTCGGACTGCGAACCGGTCGAGACCAGCGGACATACCGCAACATCTCCGCCGTCCGGTCCCTGGGTTGTGCCCTCCGCCCCCTGAATCGTCTCGCACGGCCGCGAAGCGTCGAACTGCAGGCCGTAACCGTCGAGCAAATGTTGCGGCGGCGGACTGCCGCGATGATACATCGCCCAGACCCCGCCGGGCAGCGGATCTGCAAGCCCGGTGCGAATTCGGCGATCCAGCGACCCGCCCGGCGCGATCGGCAGCAGGATGTCAGCCAATTGATAGGCGCGAGAGCCGGGCGGCAGCAGCGGCACGACATAGCCGAGCGGCTTCTGGAGCAGAATGTAAGTCGCCGGATTTGTAAGCCGTTCGGAACGCTGCGGTTGAAACGGACTGGACCATGGGCGGCGCCACCAATCCGCAGGTTGCGACCACAGCGCGATGGCCAAGCCTGCAGCGACCGCCACGTAATTGTTCAGGGCCGCTGGATCTACGCCGAACGAGCTGGATCGAATCGCGCGCAGAAGATGCGTCAGTAAAACAACGATGAGGGGTGCTGCGAGCAGTTCCAGCGCCACCGCATAGCGATGAATCGAAAACGTGGCCAGCCACGTGACGTACGCGACGCAGAAGAAGATCAGGAACTGCTTGTCCGGACGCGCAGGGATCCGCGCCTTGTAGAACAGGCCTGCGGCTGCGTTTGCTACAAGCAGGACGAACACGACCGCGAAGCGCGGATCGCGAAACGGCCCTTCGGATGAAGGATGATCGCCGATCAGCCAGTAAAACGGGTAAGCGACCGCTTCCCCTAAACTGCGCGGCATGAACCGCAGATCGACGATCGGAGCGATCGGGGCTTCGGGCGAGCGAAAGATCGTATTGTAGAAAGGAAACAGCGGACTGCCGAATTGCTCCCACAGCATCCAGGCCCACGCGCCGCCGGTTGCAAGTCCCCCGATCGCGCTGCCGACGACAAACCAGGACATCGCTCTGAGAGGACGCGCCGCAACCAGAAAGGATGCGAACGCCCCGATGAAAAAAACCATGTTGGTGAGTTTTAGCCCGACTGCGGCGCCAATCAGTATTCCCGCAACGACATGGCGCGTTCGCTGTTCTGCATCGGCAAACAGGATCAGGCCAAGACCCGCGATGATGGGCATGGCGGTAAGGATGTCCGCAAAGCTGGTTCCGACCTCGGAAAGTGTCATGGGACCAAACGCGGCGATGACGACCGATGCCGCGAGCGTCCATGCATTGGCGGCGCTTCCGAGAAGTGAGCGGGAGAGCCAATAGATCAGCGCAAGATTAAGGCCATGAATGGCGCCGAGGATCATGCCCCAGAACGGCGCGCCGACATGATGACGAAGCAGATAGGCGGGAACATAGGCGAGAGGGTTCAGGAAAGTCTGAATGCCGGCTGGCGCGACATCCCAGCCAAAGCGTCCATTGAGCAGCGCGAAGGCGCCATACTCGTGATAATTCTGCCAATCCCAATTGATATCTTCGCCGGCAAACCAGGCATAGGCTGCACCCGCCAGCAGCGAGCCAAGGATCACGATCCACGTTTCGAGACTTCTGGTACGCAGGTGCCGAACCAGGTTGGCCGGTCGGAGCGTGACGTGAGGCCTGGCCTCGATGTGCGTGGTCATGGCAGCGTCCGGCGACGATAGTGCCGAACGCTAGGAGATCAGCGTTAAGAAGCTGTTTCCCGCCTCAAGACTTAGCGCGCGCGCTTGAGGATATCGATGCCGTTGACGGTCTCCGCCAATTGGTAATCCCGCAGCAGGCCCGAGATCTCCGGATGAGATTGCAGCCATGCGCTCCAGTCGCCGGTCAGATTGTCGACCAGGATCACGCTGGGGCGGACTTGATTGATGTCCTCGATCAGCATCGCCCGTTCGCGGGCGGCATAGGCATCCAGCACCGGATTGGGCTCGGGTCCAATCATGCCATGCTGCCGCATGTATTTGAGATAGGTCTCGACCCACAACCCCTGCTGCCGCGAGACCCAGGTGCCGTTGAGTGCACGGACCAGCGGATGTCCGAGCCCGGGCTCGCCGGTGATCGCCAGGATTTTTGGATGAGGCCCGAGCCGCGCGACCGCGGCCTGAAGCTGCCGCGCATCGAACGCTGAATTAAACCACAGCAGGGATCGCGCGAACAGAATCGCGAGCAGCATGATCGCGCCCGCATGGAGCGCACGATCGACGCTGCTGCGAGGGCTGCTCGAAGCCAGTGCGTAGCCGAGAGCCAGCAGCACCAGCGCGATCATCGGGTACGCGTGATAGGGCCATCCCTTGCGCTGCAAGAGGAACGCAGCTGCAAATCCCAGAGACGTTGCGAGCAACAGGAGGCACGCCGCATCGATTTTGTCGTGCCGCTTCAGGACGATGATCGCAAAGATCGCCGCGCCCCAGATCGGCAAGGCAGGTTTTTCCAGGAGCGCCTGCAACGAGAGACCAACCGGAAGATAGACGTCGCGGACCAGAGGCCCGACAATGGTGAAGAACTGCGGAAAGAACGCGACAACGCTTGCGGCGTAGAGCAAGGCGATGGCCGCAGCGATCAGATTTTCCGCCGCAAAGAATGCTTTCCATGATCGCGTATAGACGGCGAGACAACCGACGGCGCAAAGTATGGCGATGGCAAAGTGCGGCTTGAAAGACAGTGCTGCGCCGGCGCCGCATCCGGCGACCACGGCCATCCAGAACGGTGGCCGCTCCCGTTTCAAGCGCACAACAAGGACAGCAAGGAACGGCAACAGCTCCACGATCGCGATATGCTCGCGCTGGCCGAATGTTTCCATCGGCAGGATGGCGAGCACGGCAAATGCAAGCGGCGCCAGCAGCCGGCGTTGTACGCCTTCTAGAGCCGACGAATGTCGCAGGATGAGCGTTGCGATCGCGAGTGAAACCAATATGGCGGCGAACACCAGGCCGTCGGTCACGACTTCTGCCGGCAGTCCGAGCGCGTGTGCGAGGACAATTCCCGGGATGTAGACCAACACTGCCATCGGCGGATTGGTCTCGATCACATCGACATACAGACGCTGACCGTCAAGCACCCGTTCGCCGGCGGTGAGCAGCCAGCTCACATCGGTGTTTGCGGCAAGGACATGCCGCAAGGCGACGGCGGCGACGAACAGGATGAAAATGGCGAGCCACGGCAGGGCCGCGGCAGCCGCGTGCTCCATCTGTCGGGGCGCCCGGTGCGTCCCAGCCTCGATATGCATGGTCATGGCGGCATCCGGCGGCGATACCGCCGGACGCTATGAGATCAGCGTTAAGAAGCTGTTTCCCGTCCCAGGAACTGGATCGCGACTTGGGGGAAGTATTCGTGAATCGAGGGCGATCGATTGTCCGCCATGCGCCAAACTCGGAAGTCGTCACAACGTGACTTCTAGGTTCAAGCTGGTCGAGCGGTCGATCTTACTTGCGTAATGGCGACGCCGGAGATCGCGAGCAGGCCACCGACGATCAACTTCGGGGTCATACGGTCGCCAAGGAACAACACGCTTGAAATCAAGGCGAACACCGGAAGCAGCAGGCCGAATGGTGCGACGCGGCCCATGGAGCAACGGGCGATCAGCCAGAACCAAAGGCCAAACCCGACAATTCCTCCGATGAAAATCGTGTAGGCGAGCGCCAGCCAGCCACGTTCATTCGCCGTGGTAAGGCTCGCCAGCTGTCCATGTTCAAGGAGCATCGACATCAACATGACCTGTGGCACCGTGAGCAGCGACGACCACCCCATCAACATCAGGGGATCAAAAGGGCCATAGCGCTTCGTCAAGACGTTGGACGCCGCGAACGCGAAGGCTGCCGCGACCACAAGCAGCAGCGGAAGCGCGTTTGCCGACAGGTCAGGCCCCGCCGCCAACACGACCACGCCGACGAATGCAAGCACCACTCCGGCGGACGTAGTTAGCGACGGCCTCTCCGCGAGCAGCGGCCAGGCTAGCAGGACGGTAAAGGGCGTCGCGAGTTGATATGCGACGGCCGACATGCTTCCCGAGCCAAGTCCAAGGCCAACATAGAAGAGCCCGAAGTTCAGTCCGCCAAAGAGAACCGAAATGGCTGCGATGGGGCCGAACTGTCGACGTGTGGGCCTTTGGACGAACGGAATGAGCAGCAGCGAGATGGCGAGGAAGCGCAACGCGAGGAAGAAGAGAGGCGGAAACTCCATAATGCCCACTTTGATGACCACGAACTGATAGCCCCAGAGCAAGGGGACAGCCACCGCGCAGACGATCTGGAGGGCAGACATCGCATCCTTCCTTTCAAGACCATTCGGTCTAGATATCGGCGCGCTAATGGCGGAGGCGTCCATGGGTTTGTCTACCTGATGAAGCGGTCGAGGAGAGCGTCAACAGTGGCTTGCGACGTGATCCGTGTCGGCGCCGTCTTACCGACCACTCGCAGCCCTTCGACGAAACAGACGAGAATTCGGGCGGCACTTGAAGGCTCGACGTCATCAGCCAACTTGCCCGCTGCCTTCGCACGCGAAAGTGCATCAGCCACCCTGGCCTCCATGGCTTTGAAAAAGCTCCCGATGCGACGGTCCACCTCGTCATCATGGCCAGCCAGTTCCATGGCTGTGGCCACCACCAGGCATCCGCGCCGACCATTAGCGCCGCTCGTGCGGTCAACGTAGCCGGCAAGGAAGGCCCGCAGGCCGTCGACCGGCTCTCTGCCGGAGTCGAGTTCGATATCCATCCGTGCCAGGGCATTGGCAATGTAGCGATCAAGCGCACGCAAGAAGAGCGAGTGCTTGTCACCGAAAGCGGCGTAAAGGCTGCCACGCGAGAGTTTCGTCGCACGAAGAAGGTCTGGCAGCGCCGTGGCGTGATAGCCGCGCGACCAGAACACACCCATCGCACGTTCGACAGCGGCTTCCGTGTCGAAACTTCGGGGGCGGCCACGTGGCAACTGCACTGGGGCGTGGGGGCTCATTCGCGACATATAGACCAATTGGTCCATATATCAAGCGGCCGCTTGGGCGCCCTCGTCAAACTGGCCGATATCCGAACCCGGCGACGCGCGCCTATGAGGCCGCGCCCTAGTTCTGCTCGGAAGTAGCGGTCGCCTTGGCGCCGCCCTTGGAGACCGCAACCAGCGCCGGCCGCAGAACGCGGTCGCCGATCGTGTAGCCGGCCTGCACCACCTGGACCACCGTTCCAGCGGGAACGGAGGGGTCGGGGACCTCGTACATCGCCTGCTGGAAATTCGGATCGAACTTCTCGCCCGACGGATCGAATTTCTTGACGCCGTTCTTTTCCAGCGCGTTGAGCAGCGATCGTTCGGTCAATTCGACGCCTTCGATCAGCGCTTTCAGGCCCGGATCTGCAGCCGCCTTGGCCTCGGCCGGAACCGCATCGAGCGCTCGCTGCAGATTGTCGGCGATATCGAGAACGTCGCGCGCGAAACCGGTGATGCCGTAGGTCCGTGCGTCCGCGACTTCGCGGCTGGTGCGCTTGCGCAGGTTTTCCATTTCCGCCAGCGTGCGCAGCATTTTGTCACGCGATTCCGCGGCTTCCCTGGCCAGCGCCTCGACCGACCCCTGCTCGGGATCGTCGGGCATGATGTAGGGCTTGGAAACGACGGGTTCGGTGTCCTGCGTCGAATTCGCGGGATTGTCCTTTTGCCCGTTGGGATCGGCCATTACGCTACCTTCTCGAAAATCGTCTGGGAACAATGGGGGAGTTGCTGGGCCGGATATCGTGCTTTAAGCGCCAAAAATCAAGCGCAACCAGGACCGTATCGGCCGCGAATCACCCGCCCAGCATCCGGCTGACGATGCGCGCTGCATAATCCACCGTCGGAATCACCCTTGCATAATTGAGCCGCGTCGGCCCGATCACGCCGAGAACGCCGACAATATGGCCGGCGCCGTCACTATAGGGCGCGATGATGGTGGAGGAGCCGGACAGCGAAAACAGCTTGTTCTCCGAGCCGATGAAGATTCTTACGCCCTCGGCGCGTTCGGCGCGTCCCAACAGGTCGATCACGCCGCGCTTGGTCTCGAGATCGTCGAACAATAGCCTCACGCGCTCGAGATCTTCCAGCGCGTGCAGGTCTTCCAGGAGATTGGCGTGGCCGCGCACGATCAGCTGGCGGTCCTCGTTTTCACCGCCGGACCAGCTTGCGATGCCCGCGGCGATCACCTTCTGCGTCAATTGATCGAGCTCGGCGCGATTCTGCGTCAGCGCGGTTTCGAGTTCGAGCCGCGCTTCGGCCAGCGTTCTCCCGCGAATCCGCGCATTGAGGAAGTTGCTGGCTTCCGTCAGCGCCGAAGAGGGAACTCCGGGCGGCAGCGCCAATACGCGGTTCTCGACCTGGCTGTCTTCGCCGACCAGCACCACCAGCGCCCGCTCCGGCTCCAGCCGCACGAATTCGATATGTTTCAGGCGTGAATTGGACTTCGCGGTGAGCACCACGGCCGCCGCCCGCGTCAGGCCGGACAGCCGCGTCAACGCCTCACCGAGGGCTGCTTCGACCGATTGCGCCTTGCCGACCGAGACAAGCTGGCTCTGGATCGATTGCCGCTCCTGTTCGGTGAGATCGCCGACCTGCATCAGGGCATCGACGAAAAAGCGCAGGCCGAGTTCCGTGGGCAGCCGGCCCGCCGAGGTGTGCGGCGCATAGATCAGGCCGAGCTGCTCGAGATCCGACATCACGTTGCGCACCGAGGCCGGCGACAGCGGCACCGCGATCAGGCGCGAGATGTTGCGCGAGCCGACCGGTTCGCCGGTCGCCAGATAACTCTCGACGATTTGACGAAAAATGTCCCGCGAACGCTCGTTGAGCTGGGCAAGCCCGGCATGCGGCGCGATCAGTCCAATCGGATCATGGTGGGCCACTGTCTATTCCCTCGCAACTCCGGCTAATCTGTCCATCCGGCGCCCCCATGACAAGCTGCATTAAGCGCTCCCAGGCCGTTAAACGGCCTTGCCGCTGGCCGCTCCCCCACCTACAAGCACCGGCGAGCTATTTTGCTGAATTTTTCGGAGGATTCCCCATGCGGCCAAGCCGCCGTGCGCCGGATGAACTGCGCGCCGTGTCGCTGGAACGCGGCGTGGTCAAATATGCCGAGGGTTCCTGCATGGTCAAATTCGGCGATACCCATGTGCTGGTGACGGCGACTCTGGAAGAGCGGCTGCCGCCGTGGCTCAAGGGCCAGGGCCGTGGCTGGGTCACGGCCGAATATGGCATGCTGCCGCGCGCCACGCTGGAGCGCACCCGCCGCGAGGCTTCCGCCGGCAAGCAGGGCGGGCGCACGGTCGAAATCCAGCGCCTGATCGGCCGCTCGCTGCGCGCTGCCGTCGATCTCGAAGCACTTGGTGAACGCCAGATCACGGTCGATTGCGACGTGCTGCAGGCCGACGGCGGCACCCGCACCGCCTCGATCACCGGCGCATGGGTCGCGCTCGCCGACTGCATCTCCTGGATGAAGACCCGCAACATGATCAAGGCCAACGTGCTGCGCGACAATGTGGCGGCGATTTCGTGCGGCATCTACAACGGCACGCCGGTGCTCGACCTCGATTACGCCGAGGACTCCGAGGCCGACACCGACGCCAATTTCGTCATGACCGGCGATGGCCGCATCATCGAGGTGCAGGGCACAGCCGAAAAGACGCCGTTCTCGCAGGACGAGTTCCTGGCGCTGATGGCGCTGGCGCGCAAGGGCGTGGGGCGGCTGGTGGATCTGCAGAAAATGGCGGTGGCGTGACCCGCCATCGCGCGTAAGCTGACAAACACATGCACCGCCGAATCACAGGCAAGCTCGTGATCGCGACCCACAATCCCGGCAAGCTCGCCGAGATGCGTGAGTTGCTGGCGCCGCATGGCGTCGAAGCCGTATCGGCCGGCGAGCTTGGTTTGGACGAGCCCGACGAGACCGGCGACAGCTTTCGCAGCAATGCCCGGATCAAGGCGATTGCGGCAGCGAAATCGGCGCAAATGCCGGCATTCGCGGATGATTCCGGATTGGTGGTCGACGCGCTCGATGGCGCGCCCGGAATCTTCTCCGCGCGCTGGGCCGGCCCAACCAAGGATTTTACCGCCGCAATGACGCGGATCGAGCGGCTGTTGCAGGAGCGCGGCGCAACGCAGCCTGCACAGCGCAAGGCGCATTTCGTGTCTGCATTGTGCGTCGCCTGGCCCGACGATCATATCGAGGAAGTCGAGGCGCGCGCCGACGGCACGCTGGTGTGGCCGCCGCGCGGCACCGCCGGCTTCGGTTACGATCCGGCCTTCCTGCCCGATGGCCACACCCGCACGTTCGGCGAGATGAGCAGCATCGAGAAGCATGGTCTGCCGCCGCTCGGGCTGGGACTGTCGCACCGCGCCCGCGCGTTCGTGAAACTCGCGGAGATCTGCCTTGACTAGCGCCGACAAAACCGCGTTCGGCGTTTACGTGCACTGGCCGTTCTGCCTGTCGAAATGCCCGTATTGCGATTTCAACAGCCATGTCCGGCATGCGCCGATCGACGAGGATCGGTTTGCGCGAGCCTTCGCGCGTGAAATCGAGACCACCGCCGCGCGCGCACCGGGGCGGGAAGTCTCGTCGATCTTTCTCGGCGGCGGCACGCCGTCGCTGATGCAGCCGAAGACCGTTGGCGCCATCCTTGATGCGATCGGAAAGCACTGGCGTGTCGCGGATGACGTGGAGGTCACGCTGGAGGCCAATCCGACCAGCGTCGAGGCGACGCGGTTTCGCGGCTACCGCTCGGCCGGCGTCAATCGCGTCTCGCTCGGCGTGCAGGCGCTGGATGATGCATCGCTCAAGGCGCTCGGACGCCTGCATACCGCGCGCGAGGCGCTCGATGCGGTCGCGATCGCGCGCACGGCGTTCGACCGTTACTCGTTCGACCTGATCTACGCCCGCCCCGACCAGACGCCGCAGATGTGGACGGATGAATTGAAGCTCGCGATTTCGGAAGCGGCCGAGCATCTGTCGCTCTATCAACTGACGATCGAGGAAGGCACGCCGTTCTTCGGCCTGCATGCGGCCGGCAAGCTGAAGACGCCCGACGAAGCGCTGGCGCGAACGCTGTACGACGTTACGCAGGAGGTCTGCGCCCAGCAGGGTTTGCCGGCCTACGAGATTTCCAATCACGCGCGACCCGGCGCGGAATGCCGGCATAATCTCGTTTACTGGCGCGGCGAGGAATATGCCGGCATCGGTCCCGGCGCCCATGGCCGCCTCGATGTCGGCGGCGTCAGGCATGCGATATCGACCGAGAAGCGTCCCGAGGCCTGGCTGATGCGCGTCGAGGCCAACGGCCACGGTGTCGTCGTCGACGATGCCTTGAACAGCGAAGAGCGCGCCGACGAATTCCTGCTGATGGGCCTGCGGCTCGCCGAGGGCATCGACCCCAAGCGCTACGCGGCATTGTCCGGCCGCCTGCTCGATCCCAAACGGATCGCCGTGCTGCGCGAAGAGGGCGCGATCATCGTCGACGACAGCGGCCGCCTGCGCGTCACGCAAGCCGGATTCCCGGTGCTCGATGCCGTGGTGGCGGATCTCGCGGCGTAGTTACGCCCCAAAACTCTTCGGCGAACCGGCCACTGCCTGGCTGCCGCCGCTTCCCACCTTCATCACCGCCAGCCCGCGTTCATTGGTGCCGTCGGCGCGGAATCTAAACAGGCCATCGATGCCGGCGAAGCCGGACGGATTGGTCAGCACCTCCGGCGAAAACCGCGCGCCGCCCTGGGTTCGCGCCAGCGCCGCGACCAGCGCCACCGCGTCATAGGCCAGCGTTGCGGTACGCACCGGATCGGCGCCGTATTTGGTGCGGTAGCGGCCGGAGAAGGCGCGGAAGCCGGAAGGATCCGGCGCCGCATAGAGGGCGCCCTGCAAATTAGGGCTCGCGAACACGCGCGGATTGTCCCATAGCCCAGTGCCGAGCAACTGGATGTTCCGCAAATTGGCGCCGGCCGCGGTCAGCGCATCCGCCACCGCCACCACGGAATCGCCGTCGTCGGCGATGAACAGCGCATCGGCCTGGCCGAGCGCCTGGGCCACGGTGCGCGCCGGCGTGGCGCGGTCGGCGCCGTATTTCTCGAACGCGACGATGCGCCCGCCGCGGCGTCCCACCGCCTGCTTGAACGCCGCCTCCACCACGCTGCCATAAGCGTTGTCAGGCAGCAGCGCCGCGAAGGATTTTTTTCCGATGCTGGCGGAGTATTCGATGATCCGGTTGACGTCGGATTCAGGGAGGAAGCTCAGCAGATAGACGCCGCGGCCGGCCACGCTCGAATCGGTCGAGAACGCGATCACGGAGACGCCCTTGGCGCGCGCCAGTTGCGCCGTTGCCGGCACCGACAGCGCAAACAGCGGCCCGAGGATGATCTCGGCGCCTTCGTCGAGCGCCTGCTGGGTGCCTTGGCCCGCGCCCTGCGGGCTACCGCCATCGTCCTTGATCAGCAGCTGGATGTTGGGGTTCTGGAATTCCGCCAGCGCCATTTCGGCGGCATTTTTCATCGACTGGGCCGCGACACCGGCATTGCCGGCGGCCGACAGCGGCAGCACCAGGCCGACCTTGACCTGGCCGGTGCCGACCGCCTGCGGCTGTTGCGGCGGTCCGGCGGGTTCCGAGCTGAACGGATTGGAGATCGAATTCATGCCGGAGCACGCCCCGAGCAGGGGCGCGCCGAGGATCAGGCCAACCGCCGTCCGCCGGGTCGTCCCCGGCCGCTGAAATTTCGGCAGATCCTTGGGATTCCCCACCATCTCAATCTCTTCTCTTGACCGACCGGGATCGGCCACGGCGTCACCCTGCAAGCGATCAGGAGGGTGGATTCAGGCATATTGTCGGCGAATAGTTAACCAAAACAAAAGCATTATGGCAGCCCGCGCCCAGATCCGGTGCATGAATTCCGGGCTCCCATCCTGCCAGAATGGCACCCGAACACCGGGAATTGGCGCTGGCGCCGTGTCCCCTCTAGACTGCTATTATGCGCTCAAAAGCTGCTTCCATCTACGGGACTGAAGACGTGCCGGGTTCGCCCGGGCGGACATTTTCGATCGGCGGCCACCTCCTCACCGCGCCGAAGCCGGTTCCCGGCCTGTATCTGGTGGCGACCCCGATCGGCAACCTCGGCGACATCACGCTGCGGGCGCTGGAAACGCTGGCTGGCGTCGACATCATCGCCTGCGAGGACACCCGCATCAGCCGCCGGCTGACCGAGCGCTACGGGATCACCGCCGTCCTGAAACCCTACCACGAGCACAACGCCGCGCTGGCGCGGCCGAAGATCCTGGAGAAGCTGGCGCAGGGCGCCTCGATCGCGCTGGTCTCGGATGCCGGCACGCCCCTGATTTCCGATCCCGGCTTCAAGCTGGTGCGCGAGGTCTGCGCCGCCGGCCATCCGGTGATCGCGCTGCCGGGGCCGTCGTCGGTGCTGGCGGCGCTTTCGGTGGCGGCACTGCCCACCGACCGGTTCTTCTTCGAGGGGTTTTTGCCGTCCAAGGAGACCGCGCGCCGCGCCCGGCTTGCCGAACTGGCCCGGATCGACGCGACGCTGGTGATGTTCGAATCCGGCAACCGCGTGCAGGATACGCTCGCCGATCTCGCCGATCTCATGGGCACGCGCGACGCCGCGATCTGCCGCGAATTGACAAAGCTGCATGAGGACATCCGGCGCGCAACGCTTTCCGAACTGGCGCGGTCGGCGGATACGCTGGAGACGCGCGGCGAATTCGTGCTGGTGATCGGCCCGCCCGCGGCGGGCACAGAGATCATGGCGGAGGATACGCTGGACGATCTGTTGCGAAGCCAGCTCCGGCAAGGCAGCGTGAAGGATGCCGTGGCGCATGCGGTCGAACTCTCCGGCCGGCCGCGCCGCGAGATCTATGCCCGTGCGCTGGAGCTCGCGAAGGAAACGAAAGGCGAGCATGGCGAAGACTGACGATGCGAAGACCGACGGCGTCTTGCCGCCCGACAAGGTGGCAAAAGTCGCGTCTCCCGCGCGCGTCGCGGCGTTTCGCACCGGGCTGTCCGCCGAGAGCCGCGCCGCCGCCTACCTGATGGCCAAGGGCTATCGCATCCTGGCAAAGCGTTTCCGCACGCCCTATGGCGAGATCGACCTGGTGGCGCGGCGCCGCAATCTGGTGGCATTCATCGAGGTCAAGGCCCGCGCGAGCCTCGACGAGGCCGCCTATGCCGTGACGCCGCGCCAGCAGGCGCGAATCATCGATGCGGCGCAGGCCTGGCTGATGGCGCATCCCGAACATGCCGAATTCGAGCTGCGATTCGACGCCATGCTGATTGCGCCGCGGCGTCTGCCGCGCCATCTGTTGGCGGCATTCGACGCCAGCCCTTAAACTCCCCTGCCAACAGAGCCAATAGCGGACCAGCCCATGAAATTGAACGTCGCCGTCCAGATGGACCCCATCGCGCGCATCAACATCCGCGGCGATTCGACCTTTGCGTTGTTGCTGGAAGCGCAGAAGCGCGGTCACGGGCTCGCTTATTACACGCCGGACAAGCTTTCGCTGCTTGGCGAGGAACTGGTGGCCCCGGTGCAGGTGCTCACCGTGCGCGATGAGGTCGGCGATCATTTTACCCTCGGCGAGCCGCACCGCGAGCCCTTGGCGCAATTCGACGTCATCCTGCTGCGGCAGGACCCGCCGTTCGATCTCGCCTACATCACCTCGACGCATTTTCTCGAACGGATCCATCCGAAGACGCTGGTGGTGAACAACCCCGCCAGCGTGCGCAACGCGCCGGAAAAGATCTTCGTGATGGATTTTCCGCACCTGATGCCGCCGACGCTGGTCTCGCGCGATCTCGACGAGATCAACGCCTTCCGCGACCAGCATGGCGCCGTTGTCATGAAGCCGCTGCACGGCCATGGCGGCGCCGCGGTGTTCCGCATCATGCCGCAGGACATGAATTTCGGCTCGCTGTTCGACATGTTCTCGGTGACGTTCAAGGAGCCCTGGGTGATCCAGCGCTTCCTCCCCGAGGTCAGGCACGGCGACAAGCGCATCATCCTGGTCGACGGTGAATTCGCCGGCGCCGTCAACCGCGTGCCGGCGCCGGACGATCTGCGCTCCAACATGGTCCGCGGCGGCGCGGCGCAGGCGACCGACCTTTCCGAGCGCGAGCGCGAAATCTGCGCGACGCTGGGCCCGAAGCTGCGCGAGCGCGGATTGTTGTTCGTCGGCATCGACGTCATCGACGGCAATCTCACCGAGATCAACGTGACCTCGCCGACCGGCATCCGCGCCATCGCCCGGCTCGGCGGGCCGGATGTCGCGGCGAAAATCTGGGACGTGATCGAGCAGAAGCGGAGCTGAGCCGCCAATCGAATCGTGCTCGTGCCCGCCGTCGCGATGGCGACGAATCAGGGGCTATGGCGTGGCGATGGATTCGCGTAAGCGGTGATCCGGAGCGTTTTCGAGCGAAGCCTGCCCCGCACTTGATGCGGGGTGGACGCCGGTTCGCGTGAAGAAAACGCGTCAAAAAGAATCTAACCAAATCACGGCTGAGGAGAGATCGTTTGTCTGACCAAGAAACTGTTAGACCGCCCGCCGCACTGATCTACGAAGACACCGGCGGTGCGGCCCCTCTCGTCTACTTCGACATCATCGGGGCCTACGGAACGATGCATGGCGCCATCGAAGTGGAGCTCGCGACCCGCATTCTCGTTCCGAAGTCCGACGGTTCGACCGAGGTGAGATTCCTGTCGACCGGACGGCTGCGCTGCAGTTCGAACGCCGCCACCAATTTGCGCAACGCGCTCGATACCGCGCTGAAGATGCTGGAGCAGCCGCAGGCCAATCCGGTTGCGGCCTCCAAAATGAATTGATGAATTTGGCAAGAACTACCAATGGTCGTCCCTGCGAACGCAGGGACCCATAACCACTGATGCCAATTTTGCGAAGGCTATTGGCTCCGTCTTTCTGACTGCAGAGCCGCAGCGTATGGGTCCCTGCGTTCGCAGGGACGACGATAGTGTCGGCGCGCAAGACTGACGCCCGCCTTCCAAAGGCCCCAATCCACTTGCCCTCTATCGAAAGCGGGCGCAGCCTGTCTGTGCCCGCTTTGTCAGGCGGACCAATCCGCCCGGGCGACAACGAACAATTTCTATAAAAACAGTGGAGGAAAACGCATGACGTCAGATGTTTCGCGACGGTCCCTGCTCGCTCTCGGCGCCGGTCTCGGCGCCACCACGCTGCTCGGCGGCAGTGCCTTGGCAAAGGCGCCAAAGCTCGGCACGCAGCCGTCCTATTTCTACCGCTTCAACGTGGGCAACTCCGAAGTCACCGTGGTTTCCGACGGTCCGTTGCCGCTTGGCCCTCCCAAGGGCACCTTCGTCGGCGTGCCGGACGAAGAAGTGAAGAAGATGCTGTCGGACAATTTCCTGCGGACCGACGACGTGATCCTCGAGCAGAATTCGCCGATCGTGAACATGGGCGACAAGCTCGTGCTGTTCGATACCGGCATGGGCACGTCAAAAGCGTTCGGGCCGACCACCGGCCGTCAGCAGAAGAGCATGGCCGAAGCCGGCATCAAGCCGGAGGACATCGACGCGGTCGTGCTCTCGCACGCGCATATCGATCATATCGGCGGCATCGTCGGCGCCGACGGCAAGCCATTATTCCCGAACGCCCAGTTCTACATCGCGCAAAGCGATTTCGACTTCTGGACCGACGAAGGCAAGATGGGCAGCCCGCTGAAGGATTTTGTCATCCACGCCCGCAAGAACCTGATGCCGGTGCGCGACCGGCTGGTGTTCTTCAAGGACGGCCAGGAATTTTTGCCCGGCATTCAAGCGATGGCCGCGCCCGGCCATACCGTGGGTCACACCATGTTCATGGTGACATCCGACGGCAAATCCTTCGCCTTCCTCGGCGACCTCACCCACCACGCGATATTGCTGCTCGAAAAGCCGCGGATGGAATTCTCCTACGACACCGATCCCAAGCAGGCGGCGGCGACGCGGGTGAAGATGCTGGAGATGCTGGCGGCGAACAAGATTCCGGTGATGTCGTATCATTTCGCGTGGCCGGGATACGGGCATGTCGTCAAGAACGGCGACGGGTTTAGATATATCGCCGAGCCGATGGTGATGACGCTTTGAGGGGTGCTATCCCGAGGCCCGGCTTTAGCCGGGCTCCGGGATACACCTTCAGCCCAGTCTACGACCGCTCAGCCCGCGTTGGTCATCTGAGCGCGGCTTCCCCGATCCACGAATGGCGAGCCTCTAGGTAAACAGCATCTGCTGGCTTGCCGTCACCGCTGCCCAACTTACCAGTGCAGTGCGCTTCTATCGGGTGCTTCATAACCAAAGGCGCGATGAAGTCGCTAGTCCTCAAACACTATGACTCCGATTCCGATCGATCGTTAATCAAGGAATGAGGGACGACGGAACGGAGTGGGCATCGTACGAATGCGGTTCTCCTCTTCAGCCCAATCACGCTCATTTTCGGCCGACCACTGATCGTGCTCTTTTAGCAAAGCCTCTTCCTCTGGGATCGCTCGGTCGATAGCGTCAATACCCGCCTGAACTTCCACAAGCAGGGCTAATTCCGCTCGACCAGAAAAAGGCTGACGGAAATTTGGGTGAGCACTCAACTCCTCGGCTAGCAGACGCCGCCTGCGGACCAGCGAATCCCGCAAGTTTCTGAGACTGGAACACCACTTAATGTGCTCGTTTCGAGCGAGCTTCTTCGCATCCTGCACTTCTTTATGCTGCCAGCCAAGCTCATCCAACTCAAAGTCATCCCCGTCTTGACTGTTTGGCATGTTGCGCTCCATCCCACTGGTTGTCAGTGCGGGCTAGACATTAAAACTCTACCGAGAAGTGCTTGTCGAGCGACCGGACTACAGCGTTTGCAGTCCGGCGGATCCCATCGAAGTTCAGCATAACACGGCCGAACCTTTGCCGCGCCCGCTATGTTCATGCAATGTTCTTGCGTCCGTCTTAGGCTTACGCTACCTTCCGTTGCGGCAGAGGGGCGGCATGGTCCAGCGCGTATCGACGGTAGCCTTTGAGGGGATCGAAGCCCGCGCGGTCGACGTGCAGGTGCAGGTCGCGCCGGGATTACCGGCGTTCGCCATCGTTGGCCTGCCCGACAAGGCGGTTTCCGAGGCCCGCGAGCGGGTTCGCTCGGCGCTAATCGCCTCGGGGCTGGCGCTCCCCGCGCGCCGGATCACGGTCAACCTGGCGCCTGCCGACCTGCCGAAGGAAGGCAGCCATTACGACTTGCCCATCGCGCTCGGGCTGATGGCGGCGATCGGCGCGATTCCGCCGGACGCGCTTTCCGGCTTCACGGTGCTCGGCGAACTCGGCCTCGACGGATCGATCGCGCCGGTGGCGGGCGTCTTGCCCGCGGCGATCGGCGCCAATTCGCGCGACGAAGGGCTGATCTGTCCGGCGGCCTGCGGCGCGGAGGCGGCCTGGGCCAGCCCCGACATCCAGATCGTGGCGGCGCATTCGCTGATCCAGATCGCCAATCATTTCAAGGGCACGCAGGTGCTGTCGCGCCCGCAGCCGCGGGTGCACGAGGCCGCGGCCAATCTTCTCGACCTGCGCGACATCAAGGGCCAGGAGAGCGCAAAACGCGCGCTCGAGATCGCCGCCGCCGGCGGGCATCACCTGCTGATGATCGGCTCGCCCGGCGCCGGCAAGTCGATGCTGGCGGCGCGATTGCCCTCGATCCTGCCGCCGCTGTCGCCGTCCGAACTGCTCGAAGTCTCCATGATCGCGTCGGTCGCCGGCGAAATCCGCGACGGCGCGCTCACCGCGCAGCGGCCGTTCCGCAGCCCGCATCATTCCGCCAGCATGGCGGCACTGACCGGCGGCGGCATGCGCGCCAAGCCCGGCGAGATCTCGCTGGCGCATCAGGGCGTGCTGTTTCTCGACGAATTGCCCGAGTTCGATGCCCGCGTGCTGGATTCGCTGCGCCAGCCGCTGGAGAACGGCGAGGTCTCGGTGTCGCGCGCCAACCATCGCGTCACCTACCCCGCGCGCTTCATGCTGGTCGCCGCAATGAACCCTTGCCGCTGCGGCCACGCTTATGAGCCCGGATTTTCCTGCAAGCGCGGGCGGGTCGATCGCTGCACCAGCGATTACCAGATGCGCATCTCCGGTCCACTGATGGACCGGATCGATCTGCGCATCGAAGTGCCGGCGGTGACCGCCGCCGATTTGATTCTGCCGCCGCCCGCCGAAGGCTCGGCGGAAGTCGCAGCCCGCGTAGCCGCGGCGCGCGACATCCAGGTCAGGCGTTACGCCGCGGCCGGATTGCCGCACATCCGCACCAATGCGGAGGCGCCGGCCTCGATCCTGGAGACGATCGCGCAACCGGACGCGCAAGGATTAAAGCTGCTGCGCGATGCGTCGGAGACCATGCGGCTGTCGGCGCGCGGCTATCACCGCGTATTGCGCGTCGCCCGCACGCTCGCCGACCTCGACGGCTCGGAAAAGATCGGCCGGCTGCATCTGGCCGAAGCGTTGTCCTATCGCGCGCTGGCCGACGATGCGCGGCGTGCGGCTTGAGGGCAAAAACGCTGAGACAATCAAGCTGACGTAAGACCATCCGTTTCCGGCACAGAAATATCGACGGCGACAATGTCAAATCCGGGCGATGCCGCAAATCCTGCTTTCGGCATTCCGAACGAGCGCCATGCGATCGTTTTCGCGAGAAAAAATACTCGATACGGCACAGCAGACAAAAGGGTCGTCGTTAGCGAGAGCTGGCGCGCAGGCTTTTCAGCCTGGACCTGCCGTGCCGGATAAGACCGGGCATCGACGCCCAGGAGTAACGGAGCCGGCTTAAAATGAACGGCAGCCTGATCTTGAGGCCGTCGACAAGTTCAATGAACATCGAGAAACCGGGGCTGAACAATCTCATGCAGCGTCAAGGCCGTCTTCAATGTAAGCGCCGCCGTATCCAGATAGGACGGCTCCGCCAACGCGACGCTGAACGCCATGTAAGCCAGTCGCCAGTGGTGCTGTTCACGCTGCTCTTCGGACAGGTTTTGAATGAACGCCGATGCATCTCCGACCGTGGTCAATCGTGTGCCCATATAGTCGAGACTAAACGGAAGCGGGCTATCGCTATTCAGCAATGACATGTCATCCTCCTCCAGCAATTCCTGACCATTGCCGGGCGACCGATGCTCATCAATTCGTACTTATACGCGCGCGAAACAGTCGACTAACGATTGCTTACCAAAGACCATCAAGAGCATCGGAAGTTGGATTTCGCGAAAGGGTTTGCCTCAGACGAAGATCGCTGCGCTCACCCGGAGATCAGGACTCTTCGCTCCCTGTCGCCGCGAAGATTGGACTGCGGAATCGTTACGCGACGGACTTCTTTCTGCTGATCGCATGCCGCTGTCGGCGCACCGCTATCATCGCATGATGCGGGTGAGATCGAGCATGTATTGGTGGGCACGGCGCGAAGGGCGCGCCTTTGCCCACCCTACGAAACCGACCGGAGATTTGCGGCTTGAGGAAAAAAATGCCAGCACGATCAAGCTGATTTGGGTGGTCCAGTCCCCCCCTCGCAAAAATATTCCGCTTCGCAATTGACCCAAATCACCCTCATATTCTCCGCCGTCTCATCCTTAATGAGGGGCGTTGGCCATCGTCACGAACGTTGGGATGGGATGCGGTGGACGCGGCAGCGTCGGGCGCGCGATGTGATCGCAGGGCGAGCTTTCTCGTGAGCGATCAGCCGGCGCGCAGACGAACGGCGCTGCTTCCATCTTTGCCAATGCTTCGGCGGACGTGCACATGCCGGCGAAGCCTCCTGGTGAAGACGGGTCGCGTACGGCAAAACCGTGTGGTCCTGGCATCCGTTGCTGATGCTAAATCGGCGGAGGTTTTTCGAACCCAACCGGGTCCGACCAACCGCTAATCCGCCGATGACGGTGACAAGAACGAATTCGTCACCGGGGAGAGCCCGGCATAAGCCGTTAAAACCATTCGCGTGCGGGAATGCCGGGTGTTCCGGTGCGACCGTGGTGACTACCGTGTGCTACCTACCAATGCACACGGGCTGCGGGTGCACCGTGCACCCGGCATTCCCCACGCCCTCTGATTTCTTTGGGCGAAAGCTTCATGCACAACTCGGGCGCATCACGCCGCGAGATCGCGACACTGCGCCACTCACCTGTCATCGTCCGCGAAGGCGGACGATCCCGGATCCCAGAGACGTCAGTGACAGAACCGAAAAGCCGCGGCGTACTGGATACCCCGCATGCGCGGGGTATGACAGTTGTGTGTGGGGCAACTCCGTCCACGTCATTGCTATTTGAAAAATTGAATCCAATCTCCGCGCGTCAACCAGCCGGTAACCTGTTTTGTTTACGCTCTGCCAACCATAAGCCCGGCGTACCCGCGGGTTTGTCGTCGAGTGAGTATGTGTCATGTTGCGTTTGAAGGTTCTGGCTTCCGTTGTTCCATTGGCGGTTGCCGCCGTGTTCGCACGCGGCGAGTTGCTGCCGGGCCCCCATCCCTGCATCGCCGCCGGCGATAGCGAGGTCCAGATCGCGACCTTGCCCTGGCAAGCCGAGCTGCACGTCAGTTTCACCGACGATCCCGCGCTCGCGACGGTCCGGGTCCAGATCTCCGACAGCGCCGAGGCGGCCGATTTCGCCATGGTCGACGACACCGACAACGATGAGGCCGGCACCTGCGAAGCCAATGCGACGCCGCGGCTGGTGGCGATCTCGGCCGCGCCCTCGGCCACGGCGCCCGTCATCTATCTGTCGCCGGATGGCCCCGCCGATTACCGGGTTTTCGTCAGATCGAAGACATTTACCGCACGCGATGCCGCCGCCCTCGTCGTCGGCGCCAGCGGCGGCCATCGCCGCATGGCGTCAGCGGCACTCTGAGGCGTTAACGCTTCATCAACCCTGTTCGCATCGCGCGCTGCGAAGCGATCCGGCCTCAAGCACTTTGCAAGGTAGCCACCGCATCGTCGCCGTAACGGTGGGCGGGCCGGCAATCACAGGGCAGTTGCGCGATGGGACGGGTTTTCCGGATCAAGTTACGCCTCCGTCACTTCACGCGGCGCTATCCGAAGTTCAGTTTTGCCGTTCGCTCGTTCATGCTCTTCTCGGCCGCTTTCGGCGGCGCCTATGGGTTCATCGCCGGGAGCCGCTCCGACGAATACGATCCCCACCTGTTTGCCATCGGTGCCAGCTTTCTGTTCGCGATCGCCTGCGTCGCGCTTGCATTCCTGAGCTTCCGGCTGCGCTGGATGCGCAAGAAGCTTCGCAAGATCGCGCTGCACAGCGAGGCTCTCGCCGACCGCAATTGGGAATTGCAGGAGGCCGAGCAGCGCGCCCGCAACCTGTTCGAATCGCAGGGCGACCTGATCGTGCTGCGCGACGCGGATGGCTGCATCACCTTCGTCAACGACGCCTATTGCGAGCTGGCGAAGCAGCCGCGCAGCGCCCTGATCGGCAGCCGGTTTGTCCTCGAAGTCCTCGAGCAGGGCGATACAAGGCTTGGACCCGATGGGACGCGTATCCACGACCAGAGGATCGCAACCGCGCAGGGGCCGCGATGGATCGCCTGGCGCGAGGGCCTGGTCCGCAGCGATGCCGGCCGTCCCGCGGAAATGCAAAGCGTCGGCCGCGATGTGACCGAGCGCGCCGAGACCGAACGCGCGCTGGCCGAAGCCCGCGACCAGGCCGACGCCGCCAATCGCGCCAAGTCGCGGTTCCTCGCGATGGCCTCGCATGAAATCCGCACACCGCTCAATGGCATCATCGGCATGAGCGGACTGCTGCTGGATACTGCGCTGACGCCGGAGCAGCTGACCTATGCCAGGGCGGTGAAGACTTCGGGCGATGCGCTGCTCACGCTGATCGAGGAGTTGCTGGATTACTCCAAGATCGAAGCCGGCAAGATCGATCTCGAACATCGCCCGTTTGCGCTAGCCGCCTTGATCGAGGATATCACCGAGTTGCTGGCGCCGCGCGCGCAGGCCAAGAGGATCGAGATCGCGGCCTATGTCGACGAGCGGCTGCCGAAGCAAGTGGCCGGCGATGCGGCGCGGTTGCGGCAGGTGCTGCTCAATCTCGCCGGCAACGCCATCAAATTCACCTCGACCGGCGGCGTGGCGCTGATCGTCGAGCCCGGCGTCTGGCCGCATGAAATCCGCTTCCTGGTCCGCGACACCGGCATCGGGATTGCGCTGGAGGCCCAGCAGCGGATCTTCCGCGAGTTCGAGCAGGCCGACGAGCGCATCGCCAGAAGCTATGGCGGCACCGGACTTGGCCTGAGCATCTCCGAGCGCATCGTCAAGCGCATGGGTGGCCGCATCACGCTGGAGAGCAAGCCAGGCGTCGGCTCGACCTTCGAGGTCATGATCCCGCTGGCCGCCGACCGCGATCAAGGCGAACAGCCGGTCTTTGCGGCGCCTGACCTCACCGGCCAATCGATCATGCTGGTGGCGCCGCAGAGTATCGAGGCTTCGTTGATCGCGCGGCGGCTGCAACGCTGGGGCGGCCAGACCTGCATGGTTTCGGACACCACAGTGGCGGAGGCGTTGTTGCCGGAACGCGCCTGGCATGCCGTGCTGGTCGATCACGCGCTCGGCGCCGACAGAATCGCATCGCTGAGCGAGGCCGCGCAGCTCCATGCGACGCAACGCATCGTCATGTTCACGCCGGCGGCGCGGCATGAGCTTCAACCCGCCTCAGCCTCCCCGGCCTTCACCGGCTATCTGATCAAGCCGTTGCGCGCGGCCTCGCTCGCTGCCCGCCTGACCATGACGCCGGAAGTTGCTGCGCCGAGTCTGGCCGGCGACGCGCCCGGCCAGACCGAAGCAACGGTAGCGCCAGCCGTCCGCGGCCTGTCGGTCCTGGTGGCGGAAGACAACGAGATCAACGCGCTGTTGATGCGCTCGCTGCTGACCAGACTGGGGCATCACGCCGTCATCACCACCAATGGCGAGGCGGCGCTGGAATCGTGGCTGGCCGCGAAATCCGCCGGCGCACCCTATGATCTCGTGCTGATGGACATCCAGATGCCGCAGCTCGACGGCATCGAAACCACGAAACAGATCCGCGCCCGCGAGTCCGGCCAGCCGGGCCGCCGGACGCCGATCCTCGCGCTGACGGCCAACACGCTGGTGGAGGATCGCTACGCCTGTTTCGAAGCCGGCATGGACGGCTTCCTGATCAAGCCGCTCGATCGCGAAAAGCTCGCCGAGGCGCTGGCGGGCCTCGCCGCCTCGCGCCATCTCGCCGCGTGAGGAGGGCACAGCGCAGGCCTGTCATATGCCGGCAATGGCCGCGTCACACGGCTGTCGAACGGCCGTGATTTCTCGACCGCGAAGGCCGCATCGATTCGGTTCGGATGCGTGCGGCCGCGGGGATATCGATGCAAGGCGAACAGCTGGCGCGATCGACGCAGCGCTTGATTCAAATGTTGCGGCCAGAGAATGTCGGGACCGCAGCGCAGACGGCGATAACTTGGCTCAGGCCGCCATTCGCCCCGCCCGGCGTCAAGGCGATCGGAGATTTTCCAACGATCCCGGCCAGCTTGGGACGACTCGGCGCGCTCGAAGTGCGGCTCGCACAACAGAAACGCGAAGTGAAGCGCGCGCAGAAGCTGCGCTATCGCGTGTTCTACAAGGATGGTACCGCCATCGCCGACGCCGCCACGCTTCTGGCGCGCCGCGACAAGGATGCCTTCGACAAGATCTGCGACCACCTCATGGTGATCGATCACGCCGCCAGGCCGTCGATGAGCGGAAAGCAGCCGGTAGTCGGCACCTACCGTCTGCTACGCCAGGATGTCGCGGAGCATCACGGCGGTTTCTATACCGAGGACGAGTTCGATATCGCCGGCCTGATCGACCGTCACCCGGGGTTGCGCTTTCTCGAGCTCGGGCGGTCCTGCGTGCTGCCGCGCTACCGCAACAAGCGCACCGTCGAATTGCTGTGGCACGGCATCTGGAGTTATGTCCGCCAGCACCGGCTGGACGTGATGATCGGCTGCGCCAGTTTCGAGGGGACCGATCCCGACCGGCTGGCGCTGCCGCTGTCGTTTCTGTATCACTACGCGCAGGCCCCGGCGGCCTGGCGCGCCAGCGCGCATCCCTCGCGCCGCGTCGAGATGAACCGGATGGCCAGGGAGGCCATCAATCCGAAGGCCGCGCTGCACGAGCTGCCGCCCTTGATCAAGGGATATCTGCGGCTCGGTGCCTATGTCGGCGACGGCGCCGTGGTCGATCACCAGTTCGGCACCACCGACGTGCTGATCATATTGCCGGTGTCGGCGATCAATGCACGCTACATCGAGCATTTCGGCGCCGACGCTTCACGGCACGCGGCGTAGCACCCGGGCTACAGCCGCCGCAGCGCCACGGTTTCGACCACGTGGTCGGCGCCCTTCTTCAGGATCAGCGTCGCGCGCGGGCGGGTCGGCAGGATGTTGTCTTCGAGATTGGCGCGGTTGGTACGTTCCCAGATCGCCAGCGCCGTTGCTGTGGCCTCTTCGTCCGACAGCAGCGCGTAGCGGTGGAAATAGGACCTGGGATCGTGGAACGCAGTATCACGAAGCGCGAGGAAGCGGCGCACGTACCAGTCGCGCAGCACCGGTTCTTCCGCATCGATATAGACGGAGAAATCGAAGAAGTCCGAGACGACCGGCACCGCCTTGCCATCGCGCGGCAGCCGCCCGGTCTGCAGGACATTGACGCCTTCGACGATCAATATGTCGGGGCGGTCGACCTCGATCCACTCGTTCGGAACGATGTCGTAGGTCAAGTGCGAATAAACCGGGGCGCGCACCAGACGCCGCCCTGCCTTGATGTCGCTCAGGAACGACAGCAGCATCGGCAGATCGTAGCTTTCCGGAAAGCCCTTCTTCTGCATCAGGCCCTGTCGCTCGAGTACGGCGTTCGGAAACAGGAAACCGTCCGTCGTCACCATCTCCACCTTGGGCCGGGGCGACCAGCGCGCCAGCAACGCCTGCAGCACGCGCGCGGTGGTCGATTTGCCTACCGCCACCGAACCGGCGACGCCGACGATATAGGGCACCTTGCGGTCCCGGATACCGAGAAACTGGCGTTGCGCCTGATAGAGCCGCATCGTCGCATCGACATAGATCGACAGCAAGCGGGACAGCGGCAAGAAGATGTCCTCGACCTCTCTCATATCGAGCCGGTCATGCATCGAACGCAGCCGCTCGAACTCGCCCGGCTCCAGCGTCATCGGCGTGTCGTCACGCAGCCGTGCCCATTGTTCGCGCGAGAACACCCGATAGGGATTGTACTGCTGCTCCGGTGCCCGAATGTCCATGAAGCCGCCTCTTGTATTTCTTAGGAATCGCGCTTGCGCGCGGCCTTTTCTTCAAGTCCGGATTGCGTCGTGCGTTGCGCCAGCGCGGCCTCGACCTCTTCCAGCTTCACGCCGCGCGACTTCAACAGCACCAGTAGATGAAACAGCAGATCCGCGCTTTCGGCGATCAGATGATTGCGATCATTCTCGACCGCGGCGATCACGGTCTCGACGGCTTCTTCGCCGAACTTCTTGGCGCAATGCTCCGGACCCTTGTCGAGCAGCTTGCGGGTGTAGGACGCCTCTCCTCCCGACGCCGCGCGGGCATCGATGGTGGCGGCGAGGTCATGGACCGTGAAACGCGACATCAACTCTACTCAGCACGCGCCCGTTGAGCTTCGGACGCCATCCCCGGACAGGGCTTAGCACTTTTGTGACAGGGAGTCGTCAGGGATCGAGCCGCATCGGCAGCCCGGCGCGGACCATATGATCCTTGGCCTCACGTATGGTAAATTCCCCGAAATGGAAGATCGAGGCGGCCAACACCGCCGTCGCATGCCCCTCGCGGATACCGTCCACCAGATGGTCGAGGTTGCCCACGCCGCCGGACGCGATGACCGGTACGGGAACACTGTCGGCGATCGCCTGCGTCAGCGGCAGATCGAAGCCCTGCCGGGTGCCGTCCCGGTCCATGGAGGTCAGCAGGATTTCGCCGGCGCCGAGCGAGACGACTTCCTGGGCGTATTCGACGGCATCGATCCCGGTGGAATTCCGCCCGCCATGGGTGAAGATTTCCCAGCGCTCGCCGCCACCACCCCGCTTGACCCGCTTGGCATCGATCGCGACCACGATGCACTGATCGCCGAACTTCTCGGCCGCCTCCTTGACGAATTCGCGGCGGCTGACGGCAGCGCTGTTGATCGACACCTTGTCGGCGCCGGAGCGCAGCAAAGTCTTGATGTCGTCGACGGTACGCACGCCGCCGCCGACCGTAAGCGGCATGAAGCATGCCTCCGCCGTACGCCGGACCACGTCCAGCATGATGCCGCGGTTTTCATGCGTGGCCGTGATATCGAGAAAACACAGTTCGTCGGCGCCGGCAGCGTCATAGGCGATGGCCGCCTCCACGGGATCGCCGGCGTCACGCAAATTGACGAAATTGACGCCCTTGACGACCCGGCCGTCCTTGACGTCGAGACAGGGAATCACGCGCACCTTGAACATCGCAATTCTCCCTACGCGGCAGCGCGCGCGTTGCGGATCAACGCCAATGCCGCAGCGGGATCGAGCCTGCCATCATAGAGCGCGCGGCCCGCGATCGCTCCTGCCAGTTTTTTCGCGCGCGGCGCCAGGAGCGCCTTCACATCGTCGATGGAAGCAAAACCGCCGGAGGCGATGACCGGGATCGAGACGCGCTCGGCCAGCGCAATGGTGGCGTCGAAGTTGAGGCCTCTCAAAAGACCATCGCGCGCGATGTCGGTGAAGATGATCGCAGCAACCCCGGCATCCTCGAAGCGTTGCGCGATTTCCAGCGCGGTGACCTGTGAGGTCTCTGCCCAGCCTTCCACCGCGACCTTGCCGTCGCGTGCATCGAGACCGACCGCAACGCGGCCGGGAAATTTTCTCGCAGCACCCTTCACCAATTCGGGATCGCGCACCGCCGCGGTGCCGATAATGACTCGCGCCACGCCCTTGTCGAGCCAGGCCTCGACGGTGTCGAGATCACGAATGCCGCCGCCGAGTTGCACCGGCATGGTGACCGCCTTGAGCATGGCTTCGACGGCTTGCGCATTCATCGGCTTGCCGGCAAAGGCGCCATCGAGATCGACCACGTGCAGATATTCGAATCCCTGCGCGGCAAAGGCACGCGCCTGCGCAACCGGATCGAGGTTGAACACGGTCGCGCGCGCCATGTCACCCTGTTCGAGCCGCACGCACTGGCCATTTTTCAGGTCGATCGCAGGAAAAAGGATCACGGCTTCCACTTCAAGAAATTCGAAATCAGCGCCAACCCGAAACGCTGGCTCTTTTCCGGGTGAAACTGCGTGCCGATCGCGGTGTCCTTGCCGACGATCGCGGTAACGGGGCCGCCGTAATCGGCGCGCGCGAGTACGTCCGCTTCATTCGATGCGTTGAGGTGATAGGAGTGCACGAAATAAGCGTGGCGGCCTTTCGGGCCGAGCGGCAGCCGTTCGAGCACCGGATGCTCGCGGACCATATCGAGCGTGTTCCATCCCATGTGCGGGATTTTCAGATTCTCCTCACGCGGCGCAATCTTCTCGACATCGCCTGCGATCCAGTTGAAGCCGTCGGTGACGACATGCTCCTTGCCGCGGGTCGCCATCAACTGCATGCCGACACAGATGCCGAAGAACGGCCGCGCCTTTCTGCGCACGGCCTCTGTCATCGCCTCGATCATGCCGTCCAACGCATTCAGGCCGTTACGGCAATCGGCGAAGGCGCCGACGCCGGGCAGCACAATGCGATCGGCGCGAAACACCGTTTCGGGATCCCGCGTCACCACGATCTTTTGCGGATTTTCCATGCTCCGCGCCGCGCGCTCGAACGCCTTCGCGGCCGAGTGCAGATTGCCGGAGCCGTAATCGATGATGGCAACGCTCACCGCGAAGCTCCCGGTTCCGGAAACAATCCGATGATCGCGTCTCGCGGCAATGGCGGCGGCTGCGAAAATGCCTGGCCCGGAACATGCCGCGTCGGCGGCGGCGCACCGCGGTCGACGGATTGATCGTAGTTCGAACCGCGCGCTTTGGCGGTCCAGCGGTCGAAGAAGCGCCGCTCGGCGGCCTCCTCGTCGTCGGCCACGACAATGTCGAGCTGGCGCCATTTGCGCCACGACAGGGTCCAACGTTTAAGGCTGGCCGCTTCGAATCCCATCAGCAGCGCGAGAAATACATTCGCGATAAAGATCGCGCCCCGGCCGGTACCGAGCGCGGCCATTCCTGCGTTGATCGCGGCCAGCGCGACGCTCCAGCCGATCAGCGCCAACCAAAGCCGATGCCAGGCCAGCCACAGCGGGCCGAGCAGGGCGGCCCAGAAATGAAAGCCGTCGCGGACAAAGGCGAACCTGTCGGTCGCGCGAAGGTCCGCGCTATCATTAATCGGGGCATGTACTGTGTAGACCGGCATCGCATCTCTCCGCCGAAAACGAGGGATCAGCCGCCGAGCTGACCCTTGGTGGACGGCACCTCGCCTGCGGCTCGCGGATCGATCGCGACCGCCGCCCGCAGTGCCCTCGCCAGACCCTTGAAGCAGGATTCGGCGATATGATGGCTGTTCTCGCCATATAAGGTCTCGACGTGCAAAGTCACGCCGGCATTGATCGTGAAAGCATTAAACCATTCGCGGACCAGTTCGGTATCGAACTCCCCAACCTTGTCGCGCGGAAACGCCACCTTGAACACCAGCACCGGCCGCCCGGAAATATCGATCACGACGCGTGACAGCGTCTCGTCCATCGGCATGTGGATCGAGGCATAACGGGTGATGCCGGCCATGGTGCCGAGCGCCTGTTTCACGGCTTGGCCCAGCGCGATACCGACGTCCTCGGTGGTGTGATGGTGATCGACATGGAGGTCGCCATCCGCCTTCACCGTGATGTCGATGCGCGAATGCCGAGCCAACAGATCGAGCATATGGTCGAAAAAGCCGATACCGGTCGAAACCTTCGATAGCCCCGACCCATCGAGGTTGACCGCAACCTCGATGTCGGTCTCCTTGGTCTTGCGCTTGATGGTCGCCGTGCGCATGAAAGTGCTTTCCCTTGACCGGCCGTTTGACCGCGTTCGGCTAACCCATTGGCCGAAAACGCGCCCTTTTAACAGGGTGATGGCACCTTCGCTACTGCGGGATGGCGCCTCAAAGGCTGAACTTCCGCCTATGGTGACTGAATCCGGCTTCGAATCGCGTGATTGTAACCCGGCGTGCCAGCCCCTAAATCTGGGCGAACGCGAGGTACCCATGCAAGCATCACAGCCCCAATCGCCGGTCTGGCACGGCACAACGATTTTGACGGTCCGCAAGGGCGGCAAGGTGGTGATCGGCGGCGACGGCCAGGTTTCGATCGGCCAGACCGTCATCAAATCCAACGCCAAAAAGGTCCGCAAGCTCGGCAAGGGCGACGTGATCGGCGGCTTCGCGGGCGCCACCGCCGACGCCTTCACGTTGTTCGAGCGGCTGGAAAGCAAGTTGGAGCAATATCCGGGGCAATTGACCCGCGCAGCGGTCGAACTCGCCAAGGACTGGCGCACCGACCGCTATCTACGGCGGCTGGAGGCGATGATGATCGTGGCCGACAAGGACGTCTCGCTGGTCCTGACCGGCACCGGCGACGTGCTGGAGCCGGAAGCCGGCGTGATGGCGATCGGCTCCGGAGGCAATTATGCCCTGGCAGCGGCCCGCGCCCTGGTCGACACCGACAAGGATGCCGAGGCCATCGTCCGCCGCGCGCTCGATATCGCTGCCGACATCTGCGTCTATACCAATCGCAACGTGACCCTCGAGACACTCGCCGGCGGCTGATCGATGGCGTCGCCTTACCTCTTCCATTCTGATGGTCTGTAACGCATGACGCTTGAGCGCACCGCGCCTGTCGCCCCCGGTCTTGCGACCTGGCATTGGCTGCTCATCGCCGGCCTCCTGATCGTGCTTCAGGCGTCGATCCTGTTTGCGATGGGCCGGCTGCCGATCTGCGCCTGCGGTTACGTGAAGTTGTGGCACGGCGTGGTGCTCAGCTCGGAGAACTCGCAGCACATTGCCGACTGGTACACGTTGTCGCATATCCTGCACGGCTTCCTGTTCTATGGCGCGGCTTGGCTGCTGTTGCCGAAAGCACCCTGGCCAGCCCGTCTGGTCGCCGCGGTCATGGTCGAAGGTTGCTGGGAACTGGTCGAAAACTCCGACTGGATCATCAACCGATACCGCACCGGCACGGCCTCTTTGGATTATTTTGGCGACAGCATCGTCAACTCGGTCTCCGATACGCTGGCCATGGTCGCGGGCTTCCTGCTGGCGAGAAAGCTTCCGGTTGCCGGGACCGTAACGCTTGCACTTTTATTTGAGCTGGTGATGGCGCTTCACATTCGCGACAATCTTGCCCTCAATATCATCATGCTGATCCATCCGGTCGAGGCGATCCGGTCATGGCAGGCGGGTCCGCCGATCATCTAGCCGCTTGTTCCTGCAACATTCCAACATAACTTAAGGCCCATGACCGACTTCTCCCCCCGTGAAATTGTTTCCGAACTCGACCGCTTCATTGTCGGCCAGTCCGACGCAAAGCGCGCCGTTTCCATCGCCTTGCGCAACCGCTGGCGGCGGCTGCAGCTCACTGGCTCGCTCCGCGAGGAAGTGCTGCCGAAGAACATCCTGATGATCGGGCCGACCGGCGTTGGCAAGACCGAGATCGCACGGCGGCTGGCAAAACTCGCCGGTGCGCCGTTTATCAAGGTAGAGGCAACGAAGTTCACCGAAGTCGGCTATGTCGGCCGCGATGTCGAGCAGATCATTCGTGATCTCGTCGAGGTCGCGATCGCACAGACCAGAGAGCGCAAGCGCAAGGACGTGCAGGCCCGCGCGCAGCTCGCCGCCGAGGAACGCGTGCTGGATGCGCTGGTCGGCGCCAATTCCAGCGCGGCGACTCGGGATTCGTTCCGCAAGAAATTGCGCGCAGGTGAACTCAACGACAAGGAAATCGAGATCGAGACGCAGTCCTCCGGCGGCATGCCGATGTTCGAGATTCCCGGCATGCCCGGCGCGCAGATGGGCGCGATCTCGATCGGCGACATCTTCGGCAAGATGGGCGGACGGACCAAGACACGCCGCACAACCGTTTCGGATTCACACGAGCTTCTCGTCAACGAAGAATCCGACAAGCTCCTGGATAGCGATCAACTGGTGCAGGAAGCGATCAATGCGGTCGAGAATAACGGCATCGTGTTCCTCGACGAGATCGACAAGATCTGCGTGCGCGACGGGCGCGTCGGCGGCGATGTTTCGCGCGAAGGCGTGCAGCGCGACCTGCTGCCGTTGATCGAAGGCACCACGGTTTCGACCAAGCACGGCGCGGTCAAGACCGACCACATCCTGTTCATCGCATCGGGCGCGTTTCACATCGCAAAGCCGTCGGACCTGTTGCCGGAATTGCAGGGCCGGCTGCCGATCCGCGTCGAGCTGGAAGCACTGACCCGCGACGACATGCGCCGCATCCTGACCGAACCGGAAGCATCCTTGATCAAGCAATATGTCGCGCTGATGCAGACCGAGGGCGTGAGGCTCGATATTACCGACGGCGCTATCGACGCGCTGGCGGATGTGGCAGTCGCCGTGAATTCGACGGTAGAAAATATCGGCGCGCGGCGGTTGCAGACCGTAATGGAGCGCGTGCTCGACGAGATTTCCTTTGCCGCGCCGGACCGCCATGGCGAGACCATCCAGGTCGATGCCGACTACGTGCAGAAGCATGTCGGCGATCTCGCCAAGAACGCCGATTTGAGCCGGTTTATTCTGTAGCTATTGTCGTCCCGGCGAATGCCGGATCCGCAACCCCGATCATCTATCGTTGAAAGAAGCCGCCGGCGGATGCAGCGAAGCGAGATCCGGAACGGTCTTGGGCGTAGCGAGCTTTCCCGGATTTGATCCGGCTATCAGGCACTCAGATGCGCGACCGCCTGATCCGGACGTAGAGCGCGCCCTCGCCGCCGTGGCCGATATGTGCTTCCTCGAAGCCCACCACCAGCGAGCGGAATTCCGGCAAGCCCAGCCAATGCGGCACCTGGCGGCGCAGCACGCCGCGTTCGGATTCGGCGCCCATTTTGCCCTTGCCGGTGATGACGAGCACGAAAGTCAGTCCGTCGCTATGGGCCCGTTGCAGGAAGCCGAACAGAACACGGTGCGCTCGGGTCTGGGTCATGCCGTGCAGGTCGAGCCGGGCATCGATCTCCTTGCGGCCACGCGAAAGTTGCGAACGCTCGCGGCGTCCGATCGGCGCCAGCGGCGGCGCTTCCGGCTTTGGCACCCGCTGTATCCCCACGGGCGGGTGCGGTTTCGGCGGAGGGACCGGTCTCGCGATCGCCGGCGTTTCCACCGGCGGGGAAGGCGCCGGGGCCTTTGCGGCGCGGGGCTTTTTGCGCAGCGGCTTGATCTGCTGGGCTACACTTTCCCAAAGCATGCGCTCTTCTTCGCTTAAGTTGCGCCGGCGCCGCGGGGCGGCGGACCGTTCCGTAATCGAGGTCGATGGCGGGCGTTTCATCGGCTGCGGCGATAGGGCCTGATGTGACGAGGACGGCGCACATCGCGGGTCGGCTTGATATTCGGCCGCGCTTCCGGCAGCGGTACCGGCTTGGCTATGTCCGCTTGGGCCACCGCGGGCGCTGCGGCAACCTCCGGTGGCTTGGTGCTGTTCTTGTCTGGTTGATTCTTCGGCGGATCGACCTGCGGAAACAATTTGGCGATCTTCTCCGAGGGCCGCTCGTCCGGCACCGGCATCTTGTGGCCGCGGGCCACCGGATCGAGGCTTTTCGGAATCAGGATGACAAACCGCATGCTGTGCCGGAGACGGCCGGACACTTTACCTGCTTCAGCGCCCGCGCCGAAATAGAGATCGGCGCGCGCCGGGCCCACGATCGCCGACCCCGTGTCCTGCGCGATCATCAGCCGGCGAAACGGCGTCTTCGATTGCTCGGACTCGATCGGCAATTCGCCTTCGATGAAGAACGGCGTGCCGTAGACATGCAGCGCCTTGTCGACCGCGATCGAGCGGCCCGGCGTCAGCGGCACGCCCTGCGCGCCCACCGCTTCATCCTTGTCGGAAAGCGGTACCTCGCGAAAGAACACGTAAGATCGGTTCTGGCGGCGCAATTCCTTGGCGCCGTCAGGATTTTGCTCCATCCACTCCCGGATCTTCTGCATCGACATCTGGTCTTTTGGGATGATGTTGCGGTCGATCAGGATGCGGCCAACCGGCGTATAGGGGTAACCATTATGGGCGTCGTAATTGATGCGCAGCGTCGAGCCATCCTGGAGACGGACCCGCGCCGAGCCCTGGATTTGCGCGAACAGCAGGTCGGTCTGATCCTTCAGCCAGCAGATTTCGAGCCCGCGGCCGGCGATCGCGCCGTCTTCGATTTCGGCACGGTCGTAATAAGGCACGAGCTTGCGTCGGCCGATCTTGCGGAACACCTGGCCCTTGTTGGGCAAGCCGCTCGAGCTTTGCTTGGCGCCGCGAACGAACAGGTTCGACGGACGGCGATAGACCGGCACCGTATAGACGTCGGTCTGGGTCCGTGACCCGTCAATCACCGGCTCGTAATAGCCCGTGACAAAACCCTCGCCCTCGCCAAGCCGCGAGATCCTCAAGGGGAGGAAGTGCTCCTCGAAAAACGCCCGCGCCTTGGCGCCGTCGGTAATATCGAGGGCCCTGGCTGCGCGGCAGGGATCGCGCAGCGAGGCGCCCAACGCCTTGGAATCGGCAGGAGGCCCTTGCTGGGCAGCGATCGGCCTGCAGCTTGCGCGAAAGGCCCGGTAGGCCTGCAGGTGGTCGTCGTCGCTCCAGCCGGTGATATCGGTCCATGCGACGGGGATATACTGGCTACCGCTGATCTGGAGCGGCCAGTCGAGACGGGGATAGGGAACAGCGCGAAGAAGATGCGCCTGATGCGGACGAGTATAAGTATGACGGGCGCCACGCGCAGAAGATGCGCCAGGCAACGCCAGCGACAAGGCGAGAGCGATCAAACCGAGCGCAGCGGCATAACAACCAGGGCCACCTGCGTTAGTTCGCGCTTCCCGTGCCAACCAGCTTCCAGTTCGGATCGCGTGAGGTGACGTCGCGGGCAAATGTCCAAACATCGGTTATATCGGCGACCTTATCCGGATTGCCGTCGACGATCGTGCCGGCCTTGTCGCGTGTGACCGAGATCATCTGCGACACAAAGCGGACCGTGAGCTGGGCCGAACGGTCGCGTGCCTCCGCGCCCACCAGCTCGGCCTTGTCGATCGAAACGAACCGCGTCTCGGTCTTCTGCTCGTGCTTCTCGCGATCCTTGATGACGGCCTCGAAACTCTCATAGACCTCGGACGACAGCAGATCCTTCAGCGCGCGGCGGTCGCCATTGGCAAACGCCAGCACGATCATTTCGTAGGCGCTTTTCGCACCGCTGAGGAAATGCCGGGGGTCGAACGAGGAATCCTGGGCGGCGATGGCGTCGAGGCCCTGCGCCAGCGGCGTACCGGGTTCCGTCAGGCCCTTCCAGCGATCGGTCGGCGGGGTCACCTCGGCGGTCGGCGCCAGCGGCGCCTGGTCGATCACCGTTCCCGGCATCGGAACCACATTCTTGTCCTGTGCCCCATGCAGCACGTTACGCGCCGTGCGGTCGAACGGCGGCCGTTCGTTTCCAGTGCGCTGTCCGAGGACATTACGCAGGCGCAGGAAAATGAAGACCGCCAGCGCCAGGAAGATGATGGTGTAAATATCCACGTCGCATTCGCTTTCTGGTTCTCACGCCGGCAACGGGTCCGGCGGTAGAGCGTTCCCTCGGGAACGGCAAAGACTACAGCATCGATTGAGTCCGCAGCATGTAGGCACGAAACCGGGCCCGGCCAATGGCGCCTTTTGCCACGAGGGAATTGTAGCGCGTTTTGGCCGCGAGGGGAAACCCGATCATGCCCGGAAATCGCGCATATTCAATAATTTAGGCCATGGCTTCGTTCGTCTTATAGCCGGCATTATCCATATCCGGCACTATGACGGATCGTTTAGACGACCACACACGATTGTCGTCCTTGTGAAGTAAGGCAGGGCTGTGATAGCCACTCGCCCCAATAGGGGCATTTTCGCGCCTCTCGAGCGGTCAAGAACGACAACCGCTCCCCGCTCGGCAGACGCTCCAGGAGAGACTTTTTATGACCAACGGCAACGGCACGCCCCCCGAGGCGGCCCCTCCTCCCCAGTTGAACGTGCTGGCGCAATATACCAAGGACTTGTCGTTCGAAAACCCGAACGCCCCGAGCTCGCTGGCGCCGCAACAGCAGCAGCCGGCGATCAATATCCAGATCAACGTTAGCGCCAACAATATCTCCGAAAACGAATTCGAAGTGACGCTTTCGGTCGAGGGCAAGGCGGAAAATGCCGGCAAGGTGATGTTCAGCTTCGACCTCGCCTATGCCGGGGTGTTCCGAATCGTCAACGTGCCGAAGGAAAACCTGCATCCGCTGGTCATGATCGAATGCCCGAGGCTGCTGTTCCCGTTCGCGCGCGAAATCATCGCCACCTCGGTGCGCGATGGCGGCTTCCCGCCGCTGATGCTCGATCCCGTCGATTTCGTCGGCCTGTATCGCCAGAACCTGGAGCGGCAGGCCGCTACCGCGCAGGCCTCGGGCACCAAGCCGAGCTAAGGCGTTTTCAAACGAGGAAGCGGCGACCCTAGGCCGCCGGCAAAAAATCGCTCCAGATCGGCCTGTCGCCCAGGGTGGCGACAAAGGCCCGATGGGCTTCGCGATCGGCTTCGGTCAGCCGCGGCGCGAGTGGCACCTCTCGCACCCGCCGCGGCATTTCGCCGTAGCTACCGGCGCGTGCATCGCGGACCTCGGTCGCCAGGATCAATTGCGACTGCCGTGCACCGATCAGGTCGATATAGACCTCGGCCAGCAACTCGGCGTCGAGCAACGCGCCGTGCTTGGTGCGGCGGGAATTGTCGATCGCGTAACGGGAGCAGAGATCGTCGAGGCGATTCGAGACGCCAGGATGCTTGCGTCGCGCCAGCAGTAGCGTGTCGACGAGCCGCTCGCGCGCGATCGCCGGTCGCTTGATGCGATCGAGCTCGGCGTTGATGAAGCTGATATCGAACGACGCGTTGTGGATCACCAGCGGGGCGTCGGCGATGAATTCCAGGAACTCCTCGACCACGTGCGCAAACAGCGGCTTGTCGGCGAGGAACTCGCTGGAAAGACCGTGCACGGCGAATGCCTCGGCCGGCATGTCGCGCTCGGGATTGATATGCCGGTGAAAGGTCTGGCCCGTCGGCATGCGATTGAAGATCTCGACACAGCCGATTTCTACCAGCCGGTCGCCGCGCAGCGGGTCGAGGCCCGTGGTTTCGGTGTCGAGAACGATTTCGCGCATGAATTACAAAACCAGAAGAGATTCGGCGAATCAGGTTCGTCGCTGCGGCATTTTAGCAGCCTCTGCCAGAATGTCCCGGATCCGCGCGCGTACGGGATCAAGACCGTGCGAGGTATCCACCACGAAATCCGCCCGTTTTCGTTTTTCGGCGTCGGGCAGTTGCCGCGCCAGGATGGCGTCGAGCTTGTCGCCGGTCATGTTGTCGCGGGCCAGGATTCGCTCACGCTGAATTTCAGGCGATGTCGTGACCACCACGACGGCATCGACGCGCTTTTCGCCACCGGTCTCGAACAACAGCGGCACATCGACCACTGCGACGGGAATGCCAGACCGCTCGGCGTCATCGAGGAATTTTTGCCGCGAGGCGCCTAGCATCGGATGAACGATCTGCTCGAGCCGCTTGATCGCGGCTGGGTCATGCACCACCTTGGCCGAAAGACGCGTACGATCGACCTTGCCGTCCACCGTCGTGCCGGGAAATGCAGCTTCGATCACGGGCACCGCCTCGCCTTCGTACAGGCGGTGAACGGCCGCATCAGCGTCGTAAACCGGGACGCCTGCTTCCTCGAACAATTTTGCGGTGGTCGACTTTCCCATCCCGATCGAGCCGGTCAGCCCAAGGATAATCATTTAAGGGTCGCCTTCACAGTTTCAGCAGACGCTCGCTGCGCAGAAATGCGAGCAGCGGAAGCAATGGCAGACCGAGAATCGTGAAATGATCTCCCTCGATGCGCTCGAACAAATGGACTCCCAATCCTTCAAGCTGATAGGCGCCGACGCTGGTCGTCACCGCCTCGCCCGCTTCGTTCAAGTAGGCCTCGATCTCTGATTCGGTTAGTTGCCGCATTGTCATGCGCGCGATCGCTGTACTGGCAAACAATATCTTGCCGTAGCGCGCGACCGCAACGGCGGAGTGCAGTTCGTGACTGCGGCCGGCCAGTGCGCGTAAATGCTCCGCGGCCTGGACACGTCCCGCCGGCTTGCTGAACAGTCGCTGCTCCAGCGCCAGCGTCTGGTCTGCACCGACGACATACTTGCCGGCGTGATGCGACGACACTGAAAGGGCTTTCTCGCGGGCAAGAAGGCCTGCGATATCTCCGGGCGCCGAGAGACCCGAGGCCTCCTGAACCGCACGTTCATCGATATCGGCCGGGACAGCTTCGAAGGCAATACCGGCATCGGCCAGCAGCGCCTGCCGCGCGCGGCTTTGCGAGGCGAGAATCAGCGGAGCTTCTCCGCGCCAGATAGTCATCGCACAAAGGTCATTCCGAAACCCGCTGCCGCTGCCGGTCGGTGTAGAGTTTCATCACCGCAGCGGCGGTTTCCTCGATCGATCGCCGCGTCACGTCGAGCAGCGCCCAATTGAACCTGGCGCTCAGACGCCGCGCGAAGGCGACTTCATCGGCCACCGCCTGGCGATCGATATAGGTGTCGTTATCTTTATCCCCCATGCTCAACAGGCGGTTCTGCCGCACTTGAATGAGCCGCTCGGGCGTGGCGTGGAGGCTGACCACCAGCGGCTTCTTCAGGGTTTCCAATTGGTGCGGCAGCGGAATGCCCGGCACCAGCGGAACGTTCGCGGTGCGGATGCCGCGATTGGCGAGATAAATCGAGGTCGGCGTCTTCGACGTGCGGGACACGCCGACCAGAACCACGTCGGCCTCCTCCAGGCCTTCGACATGTTGGCCGTCGTCATGCATCATCGTGTAATTCAGCGCATCAATCCGCTTGAAATATTCGGCGTTCAAAACGTGCTGGGCGCCGACACGTCCGGTCGTTGCTGCACCGAGATAGGCCTGAAACAGCTGCATCACCGGACCGATGATCGACAGGCTCGGTATGTTGATTTGCTGGCACTTGGCCTCGAGCCGGCCAACCAGATCCTTTTCCAGCAAAGTGAAAAGCACAATGCCGGGGGCTTCCTCGATTTCATCGAGCACACGGTCGAGCTGCTTCTGGCTGCGCACCAGCGGATAGACATGCTCCACCGGTGTCACGTTGGCATATTGCGCGGCGACCGCGCGCGCCACCGTGATCAGCGTCTCGCCGGTCGAATCAGAGACCAGATGAAGATGAAAATAATTGCCGGTCGTAGGCACGTGACCCCTGTGTATCCTGTGAATCGCTGTGGAGCTTATCCCTGAGAATCGAGGGCGGGTCGACGTGCCCGGGATAACCCGGTTTTTTCTTCACAGGCCTCTCAATCGGGATAAGTCCGTTGGGTGACGACAATGATAGTGTGGTTATGTGGATTTGTCTCTTGATAAACTCGCCGTGACACAAGGCAAACACTTGAAGGGGATGGAATTATCCCGATCGTTCAGATCATCGCTGGGAATGTTGATGGATGTGAACAACAGCGGAGAGCTGCCGGACAATTTTGTGCGAGCCTAATTCACCGCTACTTAGACTCAAACCTAAGATTCTAAAATTATTTATTAAGAAAGGGCGGGCTTGCGGATAGCTCCTCATTCGAGGCAAGACAGGCTTCTTCGCAACGCCGATGTCCGGTGAAACGATCCGATGTTGCGAGACCAAAATTGCCGACGCGACTGGAACATCACTGATGTACGAATGGATCAAGGCGCTGCATGTGATCGCCGTCATCTCGTGGATGGCGGGCATGCTCTATCTGCCGCGACTGTTCGTCTATCACTGCGAGGCGGAGCTTGGGTCGAAGCAGTCCGAGACGTTCAAGGTGATGGAGCGGCGGCTGCTCAAGGCGATCATCAACCCGGCGATGATCGTAACCTGGCTAGCCGGGCTCTACCTCGCCTGGGCCGGTCACTGGTTTGCGGCTGGCTGGCTGCACGGGAAACTACTGCTGGTGTTGATCCTGTCGGGTGTCCACGGATTTTTTTCCCGCTGGGTGAAGGATTTCGGCGCCGACCGGAATACCAGAAGTCAGAAATTCTATCGTATTGTCAACGAGATACCGACCGTTTTGATGGTCGTAATCGTAGTTCTCGTCGTAGTGAAGCCGTTTTGACGGGCAGCGCCATCAACATCTCAGGCATTCAGCCGCCTTGCGGAAAGCGGACCGATTTTCTATATTGTTGAAATCCCACCCCACGCAGGCGGATGTGGTTGCGTTTCGGTTCTTCATTGGACCGGCCGCCGCATCAGGTTTGAAGCCTCACCGGCGCTTTCCTTGCTTAGACCTGCGGACCTTCCTTTTTCCATGTCCGCTTTCTCTCAAAGCCACCTCGCACCCCTCCCCTAGTTACTCCACAGGACCACCCCAATGCGGGAAATAAAACTCCAGGACCTCAAATCGCAAACGCCGGCTGAGCTGGTCTCGTTCGCGGAAGAAAAAGGGGTCGAAAACGCCAGCACCATGCGCAAGCAGGAGCTGATGTTCGCCATTCTCAAGCAACTCGCGATCCAGGAAACCGACATTATCGGTGAAGGCGTCGTCGAGGTTCTCTCCGACGGGTTTGGTTTCTTGCGCTCGCCGGACGCCAATTACCTGCCGGGACCGGACGACATCTATGTTTCGCCCTCGCAGATTCGCCGTTTCGGGCTTCGCACCGGCGATACCATCGAAGGTCATATCCGTAGCCCGAAAGAGGGCGAGCGCTATTTCGCGCTGCTCAAGGTCAATACGCTGAACTTCGAGGACCCGGAAAAGTCCAAGCACAAGGTCAATTTCGACAATCTGACGCCGCTGTTTCCGGACCAGCGCTTCCGGCTGGAACTGGAAGATCCGACCAGAAAAGACCTTTCTGCAAGGGTTATCGACATTGTCGCTCCGATCGGCAAAGGCCAGCGCGCCCTGATCGTGGCGCCGCCGCGGACCGGCAAAACGGTGCTGATGCAGAACATCGCGCATTCCATTACCGCCAATCATCCGGAATGCTATCTGATCGTGCTCCTGATCGACGAGCGTCCAGAAGAAGTCACGGACATGCAGCGCTCGGTGAAAGGCGAAGTCGTTTCCTCGACCTTCGATGAACCGGCGGTGCGTCACGTCCAGGTCGCCGAGATGGTGATCGAAAAGGCAAAACGGCTGGTCGAGCACGGCCGCGACGTAGTGATCCTGCTGGACTCGATCACGCGCCTTGGACGCGCCTACAACACCGTGGTGCCGTCATCCGGCAAGGTGTTGACCGGTGGTGTCGACGCCAATGCGCTGCAGCGGCCCAAGCGCTTCTTCGGCGCCGCGCGCAACATTGAGGAGGGCGGTTCGCTCACCATCATCGCGACCGCCCTGGTCGATACCGGCAGCCGAATGGACGAAGTGATCTTCGAGGAATTCAAGGGCACCGGTAACTCGGAACTGATCCTCGATCGCAAGGTCTCGGACAAGCGTACCTTCCCAGCGATCGACATCTCGCGCTCCGGCACCCGCAAGGAGGAGCTGATCACCGATCCGCAGCTCCTGAAGAAGATGTATGTGCTGCGCCGGATCCTCAATCCGATGGGCACCATGGACGCGATCGACTTCCTGCTCGACAAACTGCGCAACACCAAGAACAACTCGGAATTTTTCGAGTCGATGAACACCTGAGTCGTTTAGACGAATTGGAGGGGCGCCTCGAAAACGGGGCGCCCTTTTTGCGTTTATGCTGCGGTGTTTGCTGCAGCAAAAGTGCAGCATAAGACAAGCCAGCCGATTTGCGGCTTGCGTCGGAAGTGTCTGTAATATCTCATCTTTCTTTCTTATGCGCGGGTCCGTCGGTGAAATAGGTCGATTTCCGCAGCATAAACGCGGACAAATGCTGCATGAACGCTGCAACATATGCTGCATCGCAGCATCGAGATTCGTCCTGGCAGGGACGGTCGCACCAAGTGCACCCCAAGCGCGTGATCGAGTCCAGTAGGGCCATGTCGGCTGTAGTCGATTGGAAATTACGTTGCGTCTTCAAGGGGCTCGGGGGCAAATAGGCAATGCATCCGCGCGAACAGACGATTTTTGCCCTTTCATCGGGCCGGCCGCCAAGCGCGATTGCCATTGTGCGGGTATCCGGGCCGCTGGCCGGGGCGGTGCTCACCACGCTTGCGGGTAAAACTCCAAGGCCGCGGGTGGCCATGCGGGCCTTGCTGCGTGACGGTGGTGGGCGGCCGATCGACGATGCGGTGGTGCTGTGGTTTCCAGGTCCGGCCAGTGCGACCGGCGAGGATGTCGCGGAATTCCACGTCCATGGGGGACGGGCGGTGCTCTCGGCTCTGTTCGCGGCTCTGTCGGACGTCGCGGATATGCGCGCGGCGGAGCCGGGCGAGTTCACCCGGCGCGCCTTCGAGAATGGCAAGCTTGATCTCACGGAGGCCGAAGGGCTCGACGATCTGATCCATGCCGATACCGACCGGCAGCGCCGCCAGGCGTTGCGGCAGTTGAAGGGTCTGCTCGGCGACAAGGCGCGCGACTGGCGCGCGCAGATCATCGAAGCGTCCGCGCTGATCGAGGCGGGGATCGACTTCTCCGACGAGGGCGATGTGCCGGCCGAGTTGATCGCGCCGGCGCTGGCAAAGATCAAGACGCTGCTCGGCGAAATCGAGGAAGTGCTTGCGGCGCAGGGCCGGAGTGAACGGTTGCGCGAGGGGCTCGTCGTCGCGATCGCGGGACCGCCGAATGTCGGCAAGTCGACGCTGATGAACCAACTGGCGCGGCGCGAGGTCGCAATCGTTTCGCCGCATGCCGGGACCACGCGCGATGTGATCGAGGTGCAGCTCGACCTCGACGGCTATCCGGTGACGGTGATCGACACCGCCGGTATTCGCGAGACGGACGATCCGGTGGAGCAGGAGGGAGTGCGTCGCGCCAGGGCGCGGGCGGCGGAAGCCGACCTCGTGCTGTGGCTGGCCGATGCTCAGTCCGGGAAGAAGCTGGAGGAAGGCGCGGCGCCGGTCTGGATCGTGCGCAACAAGATCGACCTCGAGGCCGGCTCGCCTCGGGGATCGTCCCGTGCGGATTTCGCTATCTCGGCGAGCCGGGGCGATGGGCTTCAGGAATTGATCGCGGCGCTGGTCGGATTCGCGCAGGATTATTTTGGCTCGGACAGCGGCGGACTGATCGGCAGGGAGCGGCAACGGAATTTGCTGCAGCAAACGGCGACTTCGCTGCGGCGCAGCATAGAGGTGATTGGAACTGGCGAGGAGCTGGCGGCCGAGGAACTTCGGAACGCGTCGTACGCATTGGGACGGCTTTTGGGACGGGTAGACGTCGAGGATATCCTGGATGTGATCTTTCAGGAATTCTGTGTAGGAAAATAATATTTCTTCGTTCATTTGCGGGGCGACTGTTTCACGTGAAACAACCCCATTTCAACGCCGACGTTTCACGTGAAACAGCCGTTCGGGCTAAACTTCCGCTTTCGGGTTCTGTCCGCCCGCGATAAAAGTCCGCCATGAATTCCCGACCAGAATCATTCGACGTCATCGTCATCGGCGGTGGTCATGCCGGCTGTGAAGCCGCCAGCGCCGCTGCGCGCATGGGCGCCAAGACCGTGCTGGTGACCCATCAGTTTGCGACCGTCGGTTCGATGTCCTGCAATCCGGCGATCGGTGGTCTCGGCAAGGGCCATTTGGTCCGCGAGGTCGATGCGCTGGACGGGCTAATGGGCCGGGTCGCCGATGCCGCCGGCATCCAGTTTCGGATGCTCAACCGCCGCAAAGGTCCGGCCGTGCGCGGCCCGCGCGCCCAGGCTGACCGTAAGCTCTATGCGGCGGCGATGCAGGCCGCGATCCGCGAGACCGCCAATCTCAACGTGATCGAGGGCGAGGCGGATGAGCTGATCGTCTCTAGCGGCCGCGTGATTGGCATTCGCTTGGCCGACGGCTGCGAGTTGTCTGCCGGCGCCGTCGTCATAACCACCGGTACCTTCCTTCGCGGTTTGATCCATCTCGGCGAGAAGAACTGGCCGGCTGGCCGGGTCGGGGAAGCGCCGTCGCTGGGGCTTTCAAGGTCGTTCGAGCGTGCCGGTTTCGTCCTCGGTCGGTTGAAGACCGGTACACCGCCGCGCTTGGACGGCACCACGATCGACTGGTCGGCCGTCGAAATGCAGCCCGGCGACGATCCGCCAGAACCGTTTTCGGTGATGACCGATCGCATCACGACGCCGCAGATCCAATGCGGCATTACCCGGACCACGCCTGCCACCCACGAGGTGATCCGGGCCAATGTGCATCGCTCGCCGATGTATTCGGGCCAGATCAAGAGCTCCGGGCCGCGCTATTGCCCCTCAATCGAAGACAAGATCGTCCGCTTTGGCGACCGCGACGGTCATCAGATCTTTCTGGAGCCCGAAGGACTCGACGACTCCACGGTCTATCCCAACGGTATCTCCACCTCGCTGCCGGAAGAGGTGCAACTGGCGATCCTGGCGACGATTCCGGGCCTCGAAGGCGTGCGGATGGTTCGGCCGGGCTATGCCATCGAATACGACCACGTCGATCCGCGCGAACTCGACCCGAGTCTGCAGACCAAACGGCTGCCGGGGCTTTTCCTGGCCGGGCAGATCAACGGTACGACGGGCTATGAGGAAGCTGCGGCGCAGGGCCTGGTTGCAGGTCTTAACGCAGCATTGGCGGCCAGCGGCGCTGATCCCATCATATTCGACCGCGCCGACGGCTATCTCGGCGTGATGATCGACGATCTGGTGACCCGGGGCATCACGGAGCCATACCGAATGTTCACCTCGCGGGCCGAATACCGGCTCACGCTGCGGGCGGACAACGCCGATCAGCGCCTGACTGACAAGGGCATCGCGCTGGGCTGTGTCGGGCAAGCCAGGACGATCCGCCACGGTTCGAAGATGGCTGCACTCAATGACGCCAAGAAGCTGGCGAAGTCGCTGACCGTTACGCCCAACGAAGCCGCGAAATATGGGCTATCCCTGAACCGGGATGGCCAGCGCCGCTCGGCCTTTGAACTGCTGGCCTATCCGGAGATCGGCTGGACCGAAATACGCGGCATCTGGCCGGAATTGTCGGCCATTGACCCATCGATTGCGGTCCATCTCGAGATTGACGCCAAGTATGATGTCTATCTCAAGCGCCAAACCGCTGATGTCGATGCTTTCAGGCGGGACGAGGGGTTGATCCTGACCGACGTCGATTACGCCGACGTGCCCGGGCTTTCCAACGAGGCCCGCTCGAAGCTCGAGACCGCGAGGCCCCGGACAGTTGGGCAGGCCGGCCGGCTCGATGGTCTGACCCCGGCGGCGCTCGGGATTTTGGCGGCCTATCTGCGACGCGAGGCGCGACGAAAGGCTTCGGCGGCGACGACGTAAGGCTGTTTCACGTGAAACAGGATGACCGACGGGTAGTCCAACGGACGCCCCGGGATCTCATTGCCGGCCAAGAGGCGAACCGGGGGATGCATTCTCCGAAACAATTCGGCTTCTGGGGTCGCAAGTGCTGCTGGGGCCAAACCGATGACTGGGGTACCGATGACTCAGGTATTGAAGTAGACCGTGTCGCCCAACCTTTCCCACGACAAAGCCACGGCTTTGGCCCTCACCCCCGTTTCACGTGAAACCGAAGCGCGGCTCGACCGCTATGTCGATCTGCTGCAGGAGTGGCAAGCCAAAACCAATCTGGTGGCTCCCTCCACGCTTCCAACGCTTTGGACCCGCCACATCTCCGATTCGCTGCAGCTTTTGACCATCGCGCCATCGGCCAAAATATGGGCCGATCTCGGCAGTGGCGGAGGCTTTCCGGGCGTGGTGCTGGCCTGCGCGCTGGCTGAAATACCTGATACGATGGTCCATCTGGTCGAGCGCAATGCCAAGAAGGCAGCGTTTCTGCGCGAAGCACTCCGCGTCACGGCATCGCGCGGGATGGTGCACTTGGCGGATATCGGGGATATTGTGGATAGGTTGCCGGGCCGAGTCGATTGCGTCACCGCACGGGCGGTGGCTCCGCTACACCAGCTCATCGGTTTTGCGGAGCCGTTGGTAAGGCAGGGCGCAAAAGCCTTGTTTCTCAAGGGCCAAGATGTAGAAGCAGAATTGACCGAAGCCACTAAATATTGGAATATCAACCCACGTCTTCATACCAGCCGCACCGGCGGACAGGGCTGGATCGTCGAGCTCGATAAGATCGAGCGGCGCAGCTAAGCCCGCAACAACCCATGGCGCCCGCGCATGACCGTAATTGATCAGATTTATCAAGAAGATAAGGCCCTAACTCCGGCCGGCCATCCGCGCATCCTGTCGCTGGCCAACCAGAAGGGCGGCGTCGGCAAAACAACCACCGCGATCAATCTCGGAACTGCACTCGCAGCGATTGGCGAGCGCGTTCTGATCGTCGATCTCGATCCGCAGGGTAACGCCTCTACCGGTCTCGGCATCGATCGCCGCAGCCGCAACGTTTCTACCTATGACGTGCTGATCGGCGAAGCGCCGCTGCGCGATGCGGTGGTTGCCACTGCGGTGCCGCGGCTGCATATCGCGGCGTCGACGATGGACCTGTCCGGCCTCGAGCTTGAATTGGGATCGACCCGCGACCGCGCCTTCCGGCTGCGCGATGCCATCGCCGCGCTCAACACCAACGTCAGCCCGGACTCCGATTACACCTATGTGCTGATCGATTGTCCGCCGTCGCTCAATCTTCTCACCGTCAATGCGATGGCGGCATCCGATGCGATCCTGGTGCCGTTGCAATGCGAGTTCTTCGCGCTCGAAGGTCTGTCGCAATTGCTGCAGACGGTCGAGCAGGTGCGCTCGACGCTCAATCCCAACCTTTCGATCCACGGCATCGTGCTGACGATGTTCGACTCGCGCAACAATTTGTCGAACCAGGTTGTCGCCGACGTCCGGCAGTTCATGGGCAGCAAGGTCTACAACACCATGATCCCGCGCAATGTGCGGATCTCCGAAGCGCCTTCCTACGGCAAGCCGGTGCTGGTGTACGATCTCAAATGCGTCGGCAGCGAAGCCTATCTCAAGCTTGCGACCGAAGTGATCCAGCGCGAACGCGAGCTGCGCACGCACTAGCGGGAATCCGTCGGGTGGGCAAAGGCGTCTTCGCCGTGCCCATCATCTTTCGTTGGAGAGTTCTGGTGGGCACGCTTCGCTTTGCCCACCCTACGATCTGAAATCTCACGAGTCTAATTCCGGAGTGATCGAGTGAATCCAAGGGAGCTGGCGATGGCCGACGAAGCGCGTTCCCGACTGGGCCGCGGTCTTGCAAGTCTGATCGGAGATGTCGGCGGCGAGGCCGCGCATGTGGAACGGCCGCGTGCGCAACGCAAGGTGCCGATCGAATTCCTCAAAGCCAATCCGCGCAATCCGCGCCGCGCTTTTTCCGATGCCGAACTCGGTGAGCTCTCGGACTCGATCAAACAGCATGGCGTGATCCAGCCGATCGTCGTGCGGCCGGTCAAGGGTGCGCAGGATCGTTATGAGATCATTGCCGGCGAACGGCGCTGGCGCGCATCGCAGATCGCCGGCCTCCACGAAGTGCCGATCGTGCCGGTCGATGTCAGCGATAGCGATGCGCTCGAGATCGCGATTATCGAGAACGTGCAGCGCGAAGACCTCAATGCGATGGAAGAGGCGCAGGGCTATCACGCGCTCGCCAATGAGTTCAAACGCAGCCAGGAAGAGATCGCGAAGATCGTCGGCAAGAGCCGCAGCCATGTCGCCAACATGATGCGGCTGACGAAACTGCCGGCCGAGGTGCAGGCCTACATCGCATTGGGCGAGTTGTCTGCCGGCCACGCGCGTGCGCTGATCGGTGTGCCCGATCCGACTGCTGCCGCCAAACGCATCGTCGAGGAGGGCCTCAATGTGCGCCAGGCCGAGGCGCTGGCGCATGTCGAGGGCGTGCCCGAGCGCAAGCCGCAGAAGGCGCGCGGCGGCAAGGTGAAGGATCCGGATACGGTCGCGCTGGAAAAGCGCGTCAGCGACGCGCTTGGGCTAACGGTCAACGTCGACCACCGCGATCCCGGTGGCACCGTGCACATCCGCTATCGTGATCTCGATCAACTCGATGAAATCGTGCGAAGGCTGGATAAGGGCACCTAGTTTCGCTTGCGGATTGCAGAAGAAGCCCGGATCGAGCGAGGCTCCATCCCGGCTATAGGCTTACGCAATCTCCCGCACACTGCGAAATTCTTTCGCCGCCTGATCGAGCACGAACAGCGAGCCCTCGGCGACGCCGAAATAGGCGCCATGCAGTTGCAGCTCACCGCGTTCGGCGGCGCTCTTCACGAACGGGAACGTCATCAGGTTTTCCAGGCTGCGGAACACCGCCGCCTTCTCGATCCGGACCGTAAAATCCTGCATCGTTTCGTGGTCGCGTTGTTCGACCTTCTCGCCCGGCTTGATGAACATCGACATCCAGCGGCCGATGAAATCTCCGGGCGACAGCGGCTCGATATTGTCGATAAAGGCGCGGATGCCGCCGCATTGCGCGTGGCCTAGAACCACGATGTGCTTTACCCGGAGCACCCGGACCGCATATTCCAGCGCCGCCGAAACGCCATGCGCGCCGCCGTCCGGCGCATAGACCGGCACCAGATTGGCGACATTGCGCACCACGAACAATTCGCCGGGGCCGGCGTCGAAGATCACCTCCGGTGACACCCGGGAGTCGCAGCAGCCGATCACCATCACCGCCGGCGACTGGCCGCGCTCGGACAATTCGCGGTAGCGCGTCTGTTCGGTCGGCAGCCGCTGCGAGGTGAAGGTGAGGTAGCCCTCGAGCAAATGTGGCGGGAACGATGACATACCCCGTTGCTAACCATATGCCGATGGCGGGAACAAGCCTTTCGGGCGCCGGGTTGAAATGCTATCGCGTGGGACTCGAACCGTTTGAGGGAACCGCACCATGATCCGTCCGCGCCGCAGCCTGCTGTTCATGCCCGGGTCGAACGCGCGGGCGCTGGAAAAAGCCCGCAATCTCCCGGCCGACGGCATCATCCTCGACCTCGAGGATTCCGTGGCGCCGGATGCCAAGGCCGTGGCGCGCGATCAGATCGCGCAGGCGGTCGCCGCGGGCGGGTTCGGCAGACGCGAGGTCCTGATCCGTATCAATCCGCTGGATTCGCCGTGGTGGATCGATGACGTCACCATGGCCGGCAAGGCGAAGCCCGACGGCATCTTGGTGCCGAAGATCTCCAGCGTGGAGGATCTGTCCGCCATCGCCGATCGCCTCAGCGATATCAATGCGGATTTCTCGATCCGGGTCTGGGCCATGATCGAGACCGCGCGCGCGGTGCTGCACGCCGAGGAACTCGCGGCTGCTTCACGGGATTCCGAGATGCGGCTGGCCGGTTTTGTCTTTGGGCCCAACGATATCTCGCGTGAAACAAGAATTCGGATGCAACCAGGCCGCGCCGCAATGATCCCGATGATTACGCATTGCATCTTGGCGACGCGCGCGCACGGCCTTGAAATTCTCGACGGGCCCTACAGCGACTTCAGCAACGTGGACGGCTTTGCGCTGGAATGCGCGCAGGGCCGCGATCTCGGCTTCGATGGCAAGACGCTGATCCATCCCGGCCAGATCGAAGCCTGCAACGCAATCTTCACCCCGCCGACGGAAGAAGTCGCGGAAGCGCGAAAGATCATCGCCACGTTCGAGCGTCCGGAGAACGCCTCGCGCGGAGCGATCCAGATCGACGGACGGATGGTGGAGCGTCTGCACGCCGATATGGCGCGCCGCACGATCGCGATTGCGGATGCGATCACGGCGATGGGGAACTGACGAGAGATGCGTTATGGTTTCGCCGGCTGGCCGAGGCCCTCGATCGTCGACACGTTGAGGCAATATTCCTTATAGCGTTCGGCAGACCTGCCGGTGGCGAGGTCGCGGTCGCACCGACCTTTTTGCTGACACAGTGCGCAAACGCGCTCCATGTCGCGCAGCACCTGAGGCTCGGTCCGCACCACGTCCTTATCGTCGATCCCGAGTGCTTTTAATAGTTTCGGCAGTTCATCCGCAGCATGTGGTCCGCGACGGACCAGCGCGTTCATGTCTCCTGGAGTAACTCGAAGCTCTCCGGCGATCCGCCTGAAATCGCCGGTGTTAAGCCGACGGAGTTCCCCGAGCCGTTGCGTGGACTTCAACCAGTCGCAAAACCGGCCGGTCCAATACTCGACGACGGGATATGGCTTGTTGGGAGCGATCATAGGCACCTCCGTTCGCCCGAATATGCACAATATCGGCTTCCAGAGGTGGGCTGTCGTTGCGGTAAATCAAATGGGCGCGGCTAAGGCGATCCAAACCGCTCCGTGGCCCATGCATAGAGGCTGCCCGGCGCCGGCTTCTGGTTGCCGCGGCCTTTCGGGGAAATGTGAAAGCCGCAGACTTCGGGATCGCCGATCAGCGCCGAGAAATCCTGCGGCTCGAAAAACAGTTTTGGTTCGGCATGGACCGCGTAGAACGATTTCTTCGGCAGGGCATGATGCTGTTCGCGCGCGCGCCGCGCCAGCGCCGTTAACGATGCCGGGCCATAGATCGCAATGCGAAGGTCCGATATACGGCTCGATCTGCCGCGCAACTGGCGCATCAGGAAGGTCAGGCGGTGCCGCAGCGCCAGCCAGTCCGGCGTCAGATCTTCCTGCTCCATCAGGTCTTCGAACGCGACGACGATCGGATCGTTGGCGGGCAGATAAAGCACCGAATTGCCGAGTTGGCGTCGCCGCTCCCAGGCGAAATAGGGCTTTGCCGGATCGATCTCGACCGGCTTCAGCAGCAGCACATCGGCGTCAAGCCACAGGCCGGCATTGTGCGCCATCAGCCGCATTCGAAAGAAATCGCTGAACTGCAGGGTAGTCCAGTCGCGCCAGGTGCCATCCGGTTGCGGTGGCCGCAATCTTTCGGAGAAGACATGCGGCAGGATCGCCTCGGCCTCGGCGTTGCCGACGCCATCCGGCAATCCCGCCAGCGGTTCGAAGCTGTAGACGGTGACCTTATGACCCGCAGCGACCTGCGATCTCAGGCACGTTCGCCTGAGTGCATCGAGCGGGCCGTGCCAGAAGGTGACGATGTCGGGCCGCATGCGTCACCCCTGGCTGGAGCGCTTTTGAGTGCGATCAGGCCCAGGCGCGCTCGGTCTTTGCCTTGGTCTCGTAGGCGTCGATCGAGGCCTTCTTTTCCATGGTAAGCCCGATGTCGTCGAGACCGTTCAGCAGGCAGTGCTTGCGGAACGGATCGATCTCGAATTTCACCGTGCCGCCGTCGGGGCCGCGGATTTCCTGGGCGGCGAGATCAATGGTCAACGTTGCATTGGCGCCGCGCTCGGCATCGTCGAACAGTTTGTCGAGGTCGTCCTGGCTGACGCGAATCGGCAGGATGCCGTTCTTGAAGCAATTGTTGTAGAAGATGTCGCCGAACGAGGTCGAGATCACGCAGCGGATACCGAAATCGAGCAGCGCCCATGGCGCATGCTCGCGGCTCGAGCCGCAGCCGAAATTATCGCCGGCGACCAGCACTTTGGCATTGCGATAGGCCGGCTTGTTGAGGATGAAATCCGGGTTCTCGCTGCCGTCGTCCTTGTAGCGCTGTTCGGAGAACAGGCCTTTGCCGAGCCCGGTGCGCTTGATGGTCTTCAGATACTGCTTCGGGATGATCATGTCGGTGTCGACATTGATGATCTTCAGCGGCGCCGCGACGCCTTCCAGCGTGGTGAACTTGTCCATCGATCGCACTTCCCGGCTAGAATTGACTGATAAGGCCGTTCCGGACCGTGTTTATCGCGAATGGGGCACGTATTAAAGGGCAAATTCAATCTGCCTGCGCCTCGATCGCCTCCATATCGTCGTCCGAGAGGCCAAAATGGTGGCCGATCTCGTGAATCAGCACGTGGCGGACGATATGACCGAGCGTTTCCTCATGCTCGGCCCAGTAGTCCAGGATCGGCCGCCGGTAGAGCCAGACCATGTTGGGCAGCCGGGCGATATCGTCATTGCTGCGGAACGGCAGCCCGACGCCCTGGAACAAGCCGAGCAGGTCGAACTCGCTTTGTGCCTTCATCTCGTCGAGGACCTCATCGGTCGGAAAATCGTCGACGCGGATGATCACGCCCTCGCACAGATCGCGAAAGGTTTTCGGCAGGCGCGCGAAAATCTCGTCCGCCATGGCTTCCATCTCCGCCAGTGAGGGCGCTTTTGCGGTGGTCCACATAGCAACTGTTTACAGCGTTTTCGAGCGAAGTGGGTACCGGTTCGCGCGAAGAAAAAACGCGTCGAAACAAAGGCTCGCGTGTTCCCTCGACGTGCGTGCCGGTTTTGCGGCTCTGATACAGTTGACCTTGGCGCGGCAATCGGAGACCTTGCGGCCGCACAGGTTTGGGTGAGCCCGATGACGCGAATTGTGACGGCGGCTGTAATGGCTGCTTTGGCCGGAATGTTGCTGCTGCCGGGCGTCGACGCCCAGGCGCAGACCGCGCCGTCCGGGGTGCGAACCGCGCAGACCCCCGCCGCCACGGACGCATCCGCGCAGCGCCGGCGGCCAGTACGGCGCGTGCCGATCTATCCACGCTACGAATGGGAACCCGACGTCTATCCCCGCTACAATCCCGGTCCCAACGCCGTGCGGGACTGCACTGCGACTTACGTGCAGGAATACCGGCCGAGCGGTACCGTCATCACGCCGCGCATGAACTGCTATTGGCGCCGCGGCTGATTTTCGTGAGCGCGGCGCCGATCAGCGCCCAGGTTCGGCAGACCAGATCGCCACCACCAATCGCGTGACGTCGCTTGCGGTGGCCGGGCCGCCGCTGGGATTTTCCGCGGCAAAGGCCATCTCGGCCCATAACAGCGCGGCGTTCGACGTGGCGATGAAGACGAGCCGCGGCACGCGATGGCTTCTTCGCGACGAGGCCATTGCTCCATCTCCGGTGACCAACAAGAAGCCGCGGGAGACACGACGATAGTCTGTGCCGGTTTTGCAACGACCGATCAAAACCTGTTGTGCCGATCAGGAACCAGCGGCTGCGTTTCGCATTCACGTATGCGGCGCAGGTACTCGCATCACATTCATGTCCCTCACATCAAGTCTACGACCTGCGTTGCGACGAGGCGGCTGATGATTCTGCCGCACGACGTGGATGTCATGCCCCGACGATCCCAACGGAGAATACATAATGAACGTGAAGACACTTCTGGGCTGCGCCGCGGTCGGCGGATTGCTCATGCTGGCCGCACCGGTCGAACGCGCCCAGGCGCTATCATTGGCTAGCCCGATCACTGCCGCGGCAGTTCAGGATGGCAAGCAAGTGACCACGGAAGTGCGCTGGCGCCGTTGGGGTCATCGCCGGCATTATCATCGTCGCCACTGGCGACGCTGATAACCGCGCCTTCGCGCGACGGATGAGATCAACAGGCCCGCTTCGTGGGCCTGTTTTTTATGCTACGATAGCGCGCGAAGCGGGCCGCGTGATTTGTCAGCGGTGCCGCTCAGGAGTTTGCCATGAAGAGTTTGATCGGAGCAGCGGTCGTCACAGGCGCTTTAGCGCTCTCCGGTCAGCTCACGATCGATCCGGCTGCGGCGGACTCGTCGAAAGCCGCCGCAAGCCAGACCGGCAAAGCGAAAGCTGCGGGTTCAAGCGCGCGGCTTCGTTACCGGCATGATGATCGCTACGCCTATCGTCCGGATTACCAGCCATATTACTATGACCGGCCGGTCTATTACCGGCCTTATCCGTATGGCGTACGGACCGGCCGGTCTATTACCGGCCTTATCCGTATGGCGTACCCGTGCCGTTCTATCTTGGCTTCGCATATGGGCCGCGGTGGTGATTGCTGGCGCTCGCCAACGCGCGTTTCTTCATCGCAGTAACATCGCGCCGTTCATCATCATCATGAGCGGCGCATTCATGGCGCGTTCACGTCGCCAACTTTAATTTAATGTTGGGTGCGACCGCTAATGAACGCGGCGGACGCAAGGCCGCTGCATACCCTGCTTTCGTCGCCCATTCGGAGATTTTACGCATGACGAAGATTCCAGCTCCGAGGCGCGGCCTTGTCCGCGGCTTCGGGCTTGCGGCTGCCACAATGCTGGTGCTGGCAACCGCGACCGGCGAACGTGCCGAGGCGCTGTCGCCGATCAACGCCGGCGCGGCGTCGGCCGCAAAGCAGGTATCCGACGGAGTGGCGACCGAAGTTCGCTTCGGTCACGGCGGCGGCCACGGTGGTGGTTTCCATGGCGGTGGTGGTTTCCGCGGAGGCGGTGGCTTCAGAGGCGGCGGCTTTCACGGCGGCGGTTTCCGCGCAGCCCATATCTACCGCGGCGGAGGCTATCGTTACGGCGGCGTTCACTATGGTAGACACCGCTTCGCGCACCGGCGTTATCTTCACCGGCGCTTCTATGCGCCCTCTTATTACTATTATCCGCACCGCCGCTGCCGGATCGTCTGGACCTATTACGGCCCGCGCAAGATCTGCCGCTATCGTCCGTGGCGCCGTCCCTGGGGTTATTGGTGAGTGGTGAAGCTTAGAGGCTTTTCCAGGCAAAAATAGGCGCCCTGACGGGCGCCTATTTTCCGCGGCTGAAAGAATCAGCCTCTATCCCAGTTCTTGAACTTCCAGGATTTGAGTTTCCACGGCGTCAGCGTCTCGATCCGCCACTGCTCCCACCGATCCGGCGGCCAGTGGCTGAGGCGCGAGGTTTCCTTGACGGCCGCGGGCTCGACGACGCGCGGCATCGCCCGGCGCCTGCTCTGGCGCGTCGCCTCGCGGATCATATCGACGAATTCGGGCTTGTCCTCGGCCATGGCTCGCTCCCTGCGTTTCCGCAAGGAGCCAGTCTGCGCGCGGTTACTTAACGGACAGTTTCAGGAGCGCGTCGACCTTGAGGCAACGAGCGGCGCGCTGATCTTTTTGTTTCGACGCGATTTCCTTGCGCGAACCGGGAACACTGCGCTTGAAAACGCTTACCGCCACTCTCTGATGTCGACAAAATGCCCGGCAATCGCCGCAGCGGCCGCCATCGCGGGTGACACCAGATGGGTGCGGCCCTTGAAGCCCTGGCGGCCCTCGAAATTGCGGTTCGAGGTCGAGGCGCAGCGCTCTTCCGGCGACAGTTTGTCGGGGTTCATGGCGAGGCACATCGAGCAGCCCGGCTCGCGCCATTCGAAGCCGGCCTTGATGAAGATCTTGTCAAGGCCCTCGGCTTCCGCCTGCTCCTTCACGATGCCCGAGCCCGGCACGATCATCGCATTGAGGTTGGCGTTGACGGTCTTGCCGGCGACCACCTTCGCCACCGCGCGCAAATCCTCGATCCGGCCGTTGGTGCAGGAGCCGATGAAGATACGGTCGAGCTTGATGTCGGTGATCCTGGTGCCGGCCTTCAGCCCCATGTAGTTCAGCGCGCGATGTTTTGACAATCGCTTGGCTTCGTCCGCGATCTGGTCGGGATCTGGCACCACGCCTGCTATCGATACCACGTCCTCGGGCGAGGTGCCCCAGGTCACGATCGGCGGCAGTTTTGCGGCGTCCAGCCTGATCTCGTGATCGAAATGCGCGCCGTCGTCGCTTCGCAGCGTGTCCCAATAACGCATCGCGGCGTCCCAGGCTTCGCCCTTCGGCGATTTCGGACGACCCTTCAGGAATTCAAATGCCTTTTCATCGGGCGCGACCAGGCCGGCACGGGCGCCACCCTCGATCGACATGTTGCAGACGGTCATGCGGCCTTCCATCGAGAGCGCACGGATCGCGTCGCCGGCATATTCCAGCACATAGCCGGTGCCGCCGGCGGTACCGATCTCGCCGATGATGGCCAGGATGATATCCTTGCCGGTGACGCCGTCGGGCAGTTTGCCGTCGACCACGGCGCGCATGTTTTTTGCTTTTTTCTGAATCAGCGTTTGCGTGGCCAGCACATGCTCGACTTCCGAGGTGCCGATGCCATGCGCCAGCGCGCCGAATGCGCCATGCGTCGAGGTGTGACTATCGCCGCAGACGATGGTGGTGCCGGGCAGCGTAAAGCCCTGCTCGGGGCCGATGACGTGCACGATGCCCTGACGCTTGTCGTGTTCGTTGTAATATTCGATGCCGAATTCCTTGGCGTTCTCCGCCATCACCCGCATCTGCTCGATGCTTTCCGGATCGGGGTTCGGCTTGGAACGGTCGGTGGTCGGAATGTTGTGATCGACCACGGCCAGCGTTTTCTCCGGCGCGCGCACCTTGCGCCCGGTGGTGCGCAGACCTTCGAAGGCCTGCGGCGAGGTTACCTCATGGACCAGATGGCGGTCGATATAGAGCAGGCAGGTGCCGTCATCGGCTTCGTGAACCAGATGGTCGTTCCAGATCTTGTCGTACAGCGTGGTTGGTTTGGACATGAGCGTAAGCTCCAGGGAAAATTTGCGTGATCAGGGGAAACATGAGCGCGGCATCAAAGCGCGCCGATAAGCCCTGACGTCGCCGAGGTCGTGAACCGACCGAAGAAGCGGCCGGGCAAGCGGCAGCGATCGTCGATGACGATTCGTCCGGCGAGTTCGCGCGCGATGCTGGTTTGATCTGGAACCATTTTAAATTTCTAGCACAGGGCCGGCCGCGGCGACAATCAATCGATTGCAGGCGGCACCTGTTCAGATAGTACGCCGCAACAAAAAAGCGCGGGTTAGGCTCCCGCGCTTTTGGTCACATCCGCTGGAGGAGGCGACTACTCGCCAACGGCGGCGGCGCGGTCCGTCTTCTTCTCCACGATGCGGGCCGACTTGCCGCGCAGATTGCGCAGATAATACAGCTTGGCGCGGCGCACCTTGCCGCGGCGCACCAACTTGATCGAGTCGATCATCGGCGACATCACCGGGAACACGCGTTCCACGCCTTCGCCGTAGGAAATCTTGCGCACCGTGAAGCTCTCATTGAGCCCGCCGCCGGAGCGGCCGATGCAAACGCCTTCATAGGCTTGCACGCGCGAGCGGTCGCCTTCGACCACCTTGACGTTGACGATCACGGTATCGCCGGGACCGAAATCCGGGATAGTCTTGGTGGCCGACAATTTGTCGAACTGCTCTTTTTCGAGCTGCTGAATGAGGTTCATCGAAATCTCCATCGGCGGCGCGCCCCAGCCTGTACGCGGGCTGCGCGAACGTCCATTTATCCTGCCATTGCGCGGATTTGGCGCCCATATACGGCAAAGGCGGCGGCTTGTCACCCTTCCGTCGCGTTTTTTGGACGTTTTTGGTCTCTCGCCCGAGCCGCCCACAAATCGGGCCGCCGCGCCCGGGTCAGGGCCTCGGCCTCGGCCTGCCGCCAAGCCGCAACCCTGGCGTGATCGCCGGATAGCAGGATTTCGGGGATCGGGCGGCCTTCGAACTCCTGCGGGCGGGTGTATTGCGGGTATTCCAGCAGCCCGTCCGAAAAGCTCTCGTCGGCCCCGGAAGCCAGCTTTCCCATGACGCCAGGCAAGAGCCTGACACAGGCGTCGATCAGCACCATGGCGGCGATTTCGCCGCCGGACAGCACATAATCCCCGATCGAGACCTCCTCCAGCCGGCGGGCCTCGATGACCCGCTGGTCGATGCCCTCGAAGCGGCCGCAGACGATCAGCGGTCCCGGTCCGGCGGCGAGTTCCATGACCTGTGATTGGGTCAATGGCCGACCCCGCGGGCTCATCAAGAGCCTCGGTCGATCTTTTTGCCGGTCCGGCGCGGCGTCTGCCGCGTCGATAGCGGCTGCCAGCACGTCAGCGCGCAACACCATGCCGGGGCCGCCGCCGGCCGGGGTGTCATCGACGCTGCGGTGACGGTCGGTAGCCGAATCCCGGATATCGCGAGCCTCCAGCGCCCACAGCCCGGCCGCCTGCGCCTTGCCCGCCAGGCTGACGCCGAGCGGGCCGGGGAACATGTCCGGAAACAAAGTGAGGATGGTTGCGCGCCAGGGGTTCGGTTGGGTCATGGCCTGCAAGCTGGCCTGCCGCGCGTGCGAGGTCAAACCCGCGTCACCGCGGGGCCAGTTGCTGCTGGAGATGTGGTGCGAGCGCAAAGGCCATCGGACATATGGCCGCTGCGGTGATCGCGGTCGCCGCGGTGGCGGCGGTTGGACCAAAGCCGTCGCCGAGAAAGCCGTACAGGATCGGCGCAATCGCTCCCGATCCGATCGTCCCGGTGTAGAACAGGGCGAAGGCGCGTTCCGCGCGGCCGCTTGGCGCAAGCTCCGGCACCGTTCCGTAGAGCACCGAGGAGGTACCGTTCAACATCACGCCGAGCAGCGGCAGCACCATCATCGTGGGCGCAAGCGGCAGCACCAGAACCATCAGGATGCAGACCGCCGTGCCGCCCTCGGTCAGCAGCACCGTTCGCAGCGTGCCGACGCGCTCGCCGAGCCAGCCGCACACGAATTTGCCGGCGGCACCACCGATGAAGACCAGCGACAAGGCAAGGCCGCTGGTCGGAAGCGAGGCGCCTTTCGCCTGGAGCAGAAAGGGCAGGAACGTCAGCAGACCCATCCTGACGGCGGTGTCGAGAACGCCGATGGCGAACAGCAGCCAGAAGCCGCTGCCGTACTTCGCGGCCGCCGTCATTGTCGCGACCGGCTTTCCCTGATGCGCCTTTCCCACCGGCGGCATCAATACGGCCACGCAAGCGGCCACGGCCAGCCCAGCGAACGCCAGCACGAGCAAAGCGTGGCGCCACGGGATGATGATCAACAACAGTGACAGGAGGGCAGGAAGCGCCGCCTTTCCCAGATCGCCGGTGAAGTTGTAGATGCCGAGCGGTCCCCTGGCGGCGGCCCCATAGGCGCGCGCCACCGCAGCCGATGCAAGCGGGTGCTGGGTGCTCGACCCAGCGCCCGACAGGATCAACGCGAGACAGAGTCCCGCGCCGCTGCCCGAAAGCCCAGCGAGACCGTAGCCAAGCGCCGACAGCATCGTCCCGAGCACGAGGACGATCTTCCCATCGATGCGCTCGGCAAGCCGGCCGGAGGGAATCTGCAGCCCGGCCATGGCGCCCGCATAGAGCGCGCGCATCAGCGCCAACAGGCCGTAGCCGAGCCCGAACTCGTTCTGCCAGATCGGCAGCAGCACATAGACCAGATCGGTGTAGCCGTCATGGAGCGCATGATTGATGCCTGTGGCCGCCAGCGTGCGTCTTGCGCGGCGATCCTTGCGCGCCGTGTCAGGGGGCGGAGCTGCGGTCAGTTGATCCACGGCTGAGCTCCAGCCGCCGCTTCGAACAAACGCGCGGCGCACAGGATCGCGCATTCCGCCTCTGGCCAGGCGTCGGTGACTTGCCTCTGGCTTAACAGTAGAAAATTTGACATTTGAGGTAACGCTGGGAACCGGGCTCGCTCTCTGCGTCCTCACAGAAGGCCGCTGAAATGCTGGAGTTCGAGTTCAATATGTATCGAACTCGCGCCTGTCACAAATCAGTAATAATCTGCACATGAGATAGAAAATCTAACGAAGGATACGCCCATGCGACGTCGCACCCTGCCGCCACTCAACGCCGTTCGCGCGTTCGAGGCGGCGGCGCGGAACGGCAGTTTCAAGGCCGCGGCGAGCGAACTCGGCGTGACGCACGGTGCGATCAGTCAGCAAGTTCGCATGCTGGAGCAATGGCTCGGTGCTCCCTCGCTGTTCCGGCGCTCCACCCGGCGTGTGGCACTGACGGACAGTGGCGTGGCCTTGCTGGCCGAGGTCGGCCCCGCGCTCGATCGCATATCGGCTGCCGCGCGCCACCATATCGAACGCCGCGGCCAGTCGCCCGCAATGGTGCTGCGGGTCAACGCGCTGGCAACATTCAGCCTGCGGTGGCTGCTGCCGCGGATGACGACGTTTCGCGCCGAGCACCCGGACATCGAGGTGCGGCTCACGACCTCCAACGAGCCGCTCGATGCGCTGGCCGAACCCTTCGACGTGGTGATCCGCGGCGGCCCGGATAGTTTCCACGGCTTCGTCTCCCGGCTGGTGCTGTCAGAACGCCGGTTGCCGGTCTGCAAACCCTCATTGCTTGCCGATCTGCCTCTGACCGATGTTGCGGATCTGTCGCGGCACACGCTGTTGCACGTGACTTCGATGCCGCGGCTGTGGCGCGACTGGCTGAGCAAAACGGGTCACGGGGATCTTGAGCCGGCGGGGTCACTCACATTCGATCATTTCTATCTGACCATTCAGGCCGCGCTCGACGGCCTGGGCGTCGCGATGGGCCCGACGGCACTGGTCGCCGATGATCTCGCGGCCGGACGGCTGGTGACACCCTTTCCGGAGGTGAGCCTGCCGGCGCGAAGCTATTTCGCCTATCTTCCCGAGTCGCAGCGCGACGATCCTTCGAGCCTCCGCTTCTGCGATTGGCTCGAAGGGCAGGGACGGCGGATGGCGTTGGACGTAACGGCGTCCGGCTAAGGACCGGTCGCGGTGAGTCCGAGCCCGAGCGAGCGCGATAACGGATATTATTGGTTATGGCTCGCCGTTTTCGCGGGGAAGACGTGAGGAGGTATCGGCGGCTGCCTCGTCACCGTCGATCTCGTCCGGCAGTTCGATGACCACACGTCCGCCGGCAAGATCGACCGTCGGCACCACGGCATTGGTGAACGGCAGCAGCGTCGTCGGTCCCTTGGACGGCGCGATTTCGATGATATCGCCGGCGCCGAAATTGTGGATCGCGATGACGCGGCCTAGCGGCTCATCCGCGGCATTGACGGCGGCGAGGCCGATCAGGTCGGCGTGGTAATATTCGTCTTCGTCGGTGGCGGGCAGTTTTTCGCGCGCGATGTAAAGCTCCACGCCATTGAGGCGCTCGGCTTCCTCACGCGTGGCGATACCTTTCAGCGTCGCAACCAGATGGTCCTTTGCTTCGCGGACAGTCGCCACTTCGAACTGCCGCGCGCCATCTTTTGTGGTGAGAGGCCCGTAGGTTTTCACCGCAAGCGGATCTTCTGTAAATGTCCACAGCTTCACGGCGCCGCGCACGCCATGCGCGGCGCCGATGCGGGCGATGCAAATCTGCGCCGGCGGCATCAGCGGGCCTCATCCTTCGAAACGCGCACAAGGGCGCGCTGCCCAAGCGATGACGGCGAAGCCGTTAAGCCGAGATGAGGAAATCCCTCGTGCCGAGGAGCATGGCGGAAGCCATGCGTCTCGAAGCACGAGGCCGGGATCATCGCTAGAACCTTACGCCTTGGCGGCGGCTTCGGCCTGCGCTTTACGTTCCTTGCGCGGCACGGCCTTTTCCGGATTGTTGCGCGCAGCACGCTTTGCCACGCCGGCCGCATCGAGGAAGCGCGATACGCGATCCGACGGCTGCGCACCCTTGGCGAGCCAGGACTTCACCTTGTCCATATCGAGCTTCAGCCGCGCCTCGCTGTCCTTCGGCAGCAGCGGATTGAAATGGCCGAGACGTTCGATGAAGCGGCCGTCGCGCGGAAAGCGCGAGTCGGCGACGACGACGTGGTAGACCGGGCGCTTCTTGGTGCCTGCGCGGGCGAGGCGGATAACGACTGACATTTAGTTCTCCTGTTGAAGTCGGTATGTTCGAGTGAGTGAATTGATCGCGGTTATTTCTTTTTGCCCGGAAAGCCGCCGAGGCCGGGCAGGTTCGGCTTGCCGCTGAGGCCCGTAAGTCCCGGCAAATTCGGCAGGCCCCCACGCAAGCCGGCGGGAATGTCCTTTGGCAACGCGGGCATGCCGCCCGGCCCGGCGCTGCCCGGCATCTTTTCCGCTAGCGCCTTCATCTGTTCGGGTGACGGCATGCCGCCGCCAAAACCCATCGCCTGCGCGATGCCGGCCATCGGGCCACGCTTGCCCGAGCCCATGGCCTTCATCATGTCGGCCATGTTCCGGTGCATCTTGAGCAGCTTGTTGACTTCCTCGACCTTCTGTCCGGCGCCGGCGGCGATACGCTTCTTGCGGCTGGCCTTGAGAATGTCGGGGTGCTTGCGCTCCTGTCGCGTCATCGAATCGATCACCGCGACCTGGCGCTTCAATATCCTGTCATCGAGTCCGGCGGCGGCGATCTGGTTTTTCATTTTGGCGATGCCGGGCATCATGCCCATCAGCCCGCTGATGCCGCCCATATTCGCCATCTGCAGCAATTGCTCGCGCATGTCGTTGAGGTCGAACTGGCCCTTGCGCATCCGCTCGGCGGTGCGCGCGGCCTTTTCGGCGTCGATATTCGCCGCCGCCCTTTCCACCAGCGACACCACGTCGCCCATGCCGAGAATGCGGCCGGCGATGCGGTCGGGGTGGAAATCCTCCAGCGCATCGGTCTTTTCGCCGGTGCCCATCAGCTTGATCGGCTTGCCCGTGACCGCGCGCATCGACAGCGCGGCGCCGCCGCGGCCGTCGCCGTCGACCCGCGTCAGCACGATGCCGGTGAGGCCGACGCGCTGGTCGAACGAGCGCGCGAGATTGACTGCGTCCTGGCCGGTCAGGGAGTCCGCGACCAGCAGCACTTCATGGGGATTGGCCGCGGTTTTGATCTCGGCCGCCTCGGACATCATATCTTCGTCGAGCGTAGTGCGGCCGGCGGTATCGAGCAGCACCACGTCGTATCCGCCCAGCTTTGCCGCTTCCAGTGCGCGTTTTGCGATTTGCGCCGGCTTCTGGCCGACCACGACCGGCAGCGTCTGGATATCGAGGTCGCGGCCGAGCACCGCCAATTGCTCCATCGCGGCCGGGCGGTAGATATCGAGCGAGGCCATCAGCACCTTGCGCTTGTCGCGCTGGGTCAGGCGTCGGGCGAGCTTTGCGGTCGTTGTGGTTTTGCCGGAGCCCTGCAGGCCGACCATCATGATTGCGACCGGCGGCACCGCATTGAGGTCGATGGTCTGGCCGTCGGAACCAAGCGTGGCGATCAGTTCGTCATGGACGATCTTGACCACCATCTGGCCGGGGGTTACCGACTTGACCACGGTGGCGCCGATGGCCTGCTCGCGGACTTTTTCGGTAAAACTTCGGACCACGTCGAGCGAGACGTCGGCCTCCAATAGCGCGCGGCGCACCTCGCGCATCGCCGCGTCGACATCGGCCTCCGTCAGCGAGCCGCGCCGCGTCAGCCGATCGAGAATACCACCAAGCTTTTCCGACAGATTGTCGAACACGTTGTTTTTCCCTCACCCTGAGGAGCAGGCGTTAGCCTGCGTCTCGAAGGGTGGCTATTCTGCCGTAAACCCATCCTTCGAGACGCCGCTTCGCGGCTCCTCAGGATGAGGACCTAGTATGTCTCGGCACCGCACCAAGACGATCGTCCAAACACATTTGCGCCCGAGGGCGCATCGCGCTGTCGGGCGTTGACCTCCGGCCTCCAGGGCCGGGCGGCGGGTCGAAAAGAACGTCTTTCCGAGAAGTGGGCGGATTTACAGTGCTAACCCGTGCGAAGTCAAGAAAATCGGCGTGTCAAGCTCAACGAATATTAGTTAAGCTGTTCAAAACAATGCGTATTTCCCCTCTCCAGAAATTTGATTCACCCAAAGCCGCAAATGAACCGCCTGCCACTGGTTCCATCTCGATCGCGGCCACGCCATAATAACCACCCATGATTTCCACCTCGTCGCTCCATTCGTGATCCCGTCCCGTGCCGATCAGCCGCTGCCGGTTTCGTGCCTCCTTGCGGGCCTCGTCGCTACGTCGGGACTCTCGGCCATTTGGGCTTCCCGTATGAAAACGTATGCCGGTCCCGTGTCAGATCATTTCAACGGTCTGCACTTCTTCGATCCCGATGGCGCGCCGCCGAAATCGCTCGGCGAAGTGCTGCGCTGGCAATTCGGCGGCGACCGCCAACGCACGGCATGGCCGGAATGGGACCCGAGCCCGCATGCCGACACACCACCGCCCCGCGTTGACGGCAACAAGGTACGGCTGTCCTTTGTCGGACATGCCAGCTGGCTGATCCAGACGTCCGGGCTGAATATCCTGGTCGATCCGGTGTGGTCGGCGCGGGCTTCCCCTTTCAGTTGGGCCGGGCCGAAACGCCGCAACGATCCCGGCATCGCGTTCGATGCGCTGCCGAAGATCGACATCGCGCTGGTGTCGCACGGCCATTACGACCATCTCGACGTCGCGACGCTCTCGAGACTGGCTGAAAAATGCTCGCCGCGGGTGGTCACGCCGCTCGGCAATGACGTCACGATGCGCGGCGCCGACGAGGCGATCAAGGTCGAGGCCTTCGATTGGCACGACCGCGTTGAACTCGGCAACGATGTCGCGGTGACGCTGGTGCCGACCCGGCACTGGTCGGCACGCGGATTGTTCGACCGCAACAAGGCGCTGTGGGCGAGCTTTGTCATCGAGACGCCGGCTGGAAAACTCTACATCGTCTGCGATTCCGGCTATGGCGATGGCAAGCATTTTCGGCGCGTCGCCGAGGCGCATGGCCCGTTGCGGCTGGCGATCCTCCCGATCGGCGCCTATGAGCCGCGCTGGTTCATGCGCGACCAGCACATGAACCCGTCCGATGCCGTGAAGGCGCTGGCCGATTGCGGCGCCGAGCAGGCGCTGGCGCACCACCACGGCACGTTCCAGCTCACCGATGAAGCGATCGACGCGCCGGTGATCGCGCTGGGCGAGGCGCTGGATGAGGCGAAGGTTTCGCGGGAGCGCTTTTTGGCGCTCAAGCCGGGACAGGTGTTCGAGGTTTAGAACGTCATTGCGAGCGCAGCGAAAGCAAGTGTGGATTGCTTCGCCGCTTACACTCCTCGCAATGACGGCTAATCGCGAACTCGTGCCCCGGACGCTGCGCAGCACACCCGGGTCCGCGCTACGCGCGGCCCGAGTACAGGCTCCGTGACGCGCTGCAGAGCCGGCCCATATTTCCCGACAGAAGTGTAGGTCCCGGCTCTGCGGAGCGGCGTGAAGAACGCCGCACCGCGTCCGGGACACGAGTTACTGCCCCGCCTGCTTGATCGCCCAGGATACATTCACCGTCACCTGCAGCGTTTCCTCGCCTTGCGCTACCGGCGCGGAGGCCGCCACGCCGGCCGACATCTTGCGATACGGCATCGGAGGCGCGTTACCTTCTTCCGAGATGCTGAGCGGCGCGCCGAGCGTAACGCCGGCGGCCTTGGCATAGATCTCGGCCTTGCGGCGTGCATCGGCGACGGCCTGTTCGCGGGCGTCGTCGAGCAGTTTTGAAGCCTGCGAGACCATGAAATTGATGCCGCCGATCTCGTTGGCGCCGGCGCCGACCAACGTGTCGATGACGCTGGCGACTTTGGTGACGTCGCGCACCTTGATGGTGACGCGGTTGCTGGCGCGGTAGCCTGTGATCGCGGACGGGCCGGTGCGGTTCGGCGCGTATTGCGGCTGCAGCGACAACCGCGAGGTCTGGTAATCCTTCTCCTCGAGGCCCGCGCCCCTCAGCGCCAGCAGCACCTTGGTCATCGCGGCATTATTGGCGTCGGAAGCTTCCTTCGCAGTCTTGGCCTCCGAGGTGACGCCGCCATCGATCTGCGCCTGGTCGGGCGCTACCGATAGGGTGGCTTCGCCGATGACGGAAATGGCCGCGGGCGGCACAGTTTGCGCCAGCGCAGGCGCGGCCAATAGCGTGCCCGCAATGATGGCGGCAGCGAACGGGGTGCGATGTTTCATGGATCTCACTTCAGCGGCACGTAGACGTTGATGACCAGCTTGTCCTCCGCGGTCTTCAAGGGATCGGTGAGGTACTCTTCGATAAAGGTATCCTTGGCCTCGAGCTTCTTGTCGTCGAGGTGATTGGTGATGGCCTCATAGGTATTGTCCATGTTGTCGTAGGAACCGCGATGGACGAATTTCAAGGCGTTGCCGTCGGGCGATTTGCCAATGCTGATGTCCTTGGCCAGGTTCTTCGGATCTTGTTCGACCGGAATTTCGGCGAGGAAGGTGAAGCCGGTATCGTCGGTCGAGGTATAGACGATCATCGGATTGCCTGACGGCTTGATGCCCTGCTTGTCGAGCAGCGCCGTCAGCACCTTGAACGAATCGATCAGGGTGTCGAATGCGGAATCCCAATTGGCGGTGCCTCTCATGACCAGCACTTTTTTGGGCTCCAGCGTAATTTGCTCGCCGAAGGGATCGGCGGCCTGGACGGAGGCGGCGGGCGGTGGCGTCGGGCGGTTCGGGCAAGGGGTCCAGGTCATTGGCCCGCAGCTTCTGTCTCACCTCGGGCAGCGCCAGGGCGCGCGCCACTTCCTGGTTCATGCGCGCAACGATGGCGTCGGGCGTGCCCTTCGGCGCGAACAGCATTTCGCGGAACGTGGCGTCGTAGCCGGCCACGCCGGCCTGCTGCATGGTGGGCACGTCCGGGGCCTGGACCGAGCGAGCGGTGCCGGACACCGCCAGCCCATAGAGCTTGCCGGCCGCCACGTAGGGCGCGACCACCGGCGACGCCAGATAGCCACAGGGAACCTGGCCGGCCAGCACGCGGACTACCTGGTCCATGCGCTGAAGGCCTATAAGCGCGGTGCCTCCGGCAGCGCGGCCACGGCCAACGTCCGCAAGAACCCCATCATGGGCGCCTTCGCGACCCAACTGTCCGACCAGGACATCTCCAACGTGGCGGCCTGGCTGGCGGCGCAGCCGAGCGACCTGGGCGTACGCAAGTAAGCCGTCCTGGCTGGCCCCGGAAACAAGAAAGCCCTCGATTGAGGGCTTTTCTTTGGGCGGGCGCGGCGCTCAGCGGCTGGCGCGCTGGCGGATCAGATCGATATAGGTGTCGCTGTCCAGCGGCGTTCCCAGGCGTTGCGCCTCCCAGACCACCTGGCCCAGGCATTCCATGATTTCATGCGCCGCCTGGTGTGCGTCGCTGCGCCCCACCAGTTGCTGGTAGGCCAGTCGGATCCCGGGCGGATGGTCGATGGACAGTTGCTCGGCGATGGCCAAGTGCATGGAAAGGTGCAGAAAGGGGTTGGTGCGGCCCTTTTCCACTGCGTATTCGGCTGTCATGGCCTCGGGGCTTTCCAGATCCCCGTGATATTCGGGATGCTCGATGATCCAGTCCAGCGCGATGGCCTCAAGCGGCGTCAGCACTTCGGCGGCGCGGTGCTTGCGCCAGGTTTCGACAAAGAATTCGCGGACTTGGTCGCGGGAGGGATTGAACATCTGAGGAGATAAAAGGCGGGCTGAAGATGCATTATTTTACCGCCGCGCGCGGGCCGTCAGGCCCGCCAGCCGCTTTGCGATATAGAATTGGTTGCTATCGGCCATCCAGTGCGCGGTTCTCGAGGGCGATCTTCCCCGCCGGAACGGACACTTCCCGATGCCGGCGCGTGCAGAAAAACCACTCGGAGCAAATGGAGCATTCATGTCCTACCAACATATCAAGGTTCCCGCTGGCGGCCAGAAGATCACGGTCA
>LNAP01000243.1_pt1 | contig 82594 bp, 77 predicted proteins | sample 602601 | NCBI WGS metagenome assembly LNAP01 (sample SAMN02440304, study PRJNA202911) | soil metagenome | biome: Subtropical and temperate rainforests or woodlands; isolation source: soil samples (1 kg each in a 20% v/v slurry with milli Q water) were... ...
GCAGAAGCTGAAGAAAATTATTATCGGCAACTGCCTGAAAAGGTCGCTGTCGAGGTCTAACTTAAACCAACCAGCCTCCACGGAACCCGGGGCGGTTCACACTGCTAAGGCTTAATGCGGCGAGTAACTTAGAGTTGATAAAGGTTAGGTTTTTCATTAGATCATTCCATATTAAAGAAAATTATTCGTTGACTGCCATACAATTACTCAACCAGCGGGCGGAGTCGGCGTATTGGTTTTTTAAGTACTGCTCTTGATGTTGCCAATGAGTATTGACAAAAGGGGTTAAGGCAATTAGCTGTTTATTGCTTTTAAGCATTTCTCGCATGACAGGCACTTGAGCACGAATCAATGGGTCGCCGTATAACAAGCCAGAATCAATCAGGCTGCTGGCGTAATAGCTTTTCACGCCCTCCAGACGGGACTCCTGGTCTTTGATGCGGCTAAGGCGCGTTGGGCAGTGTTGATCAACTTCCTCGCCAGCTACGCAAAGATTTTTATAGTTGTTTTGCAGCGACTGCACATGGCGACCATCGTCTTTCAGCTTGGTACACAAAAAAGCGCCTAAATTCAGGCTGGCCAAAATGGCTTGGTTACGTGCTTCCGTCTGTTTTTCGTTACTGCTTCTAAGTTCGTTTTCCAACTCTTTGAGCTGTTTTTTCAGGGTTTCGTCTTGAAGACCAGCGCTGATTTTCTGCAGGGCCTGTACTGGCTCGGCACTTCCTTCGTGTGTGGTGCCCATGCCCAGTTTTTGCCAGGCGTTCTCTATATCCAGGATCCGGTCCCTAGAGGTCAGCGTAGATGTGACCAACACGAAACGCGTTCCGGTGTGTTTGTTTTGGCTTTGTTCCCGATTGCGGTAATGGGGCGCTTCTTTGCGGGCCGAGGTGCGCAGTTCAGCCTGCGGGCTTAAGATATTGCTTCCGCGTATTACGATGCCGCCAGCCTGACCGTGTAGGCGATTGAGCTTGTTCAATCTGAATGGCTCGAACATCATTTCGTCGGCATTGCCAAGCACATCGTGCAGGCCTAATGGATTTGCCTTTAGAAGTCCGGTCAACTGCAGTTTTCCGTTGGCCGATTGTGGTCCTGCGAACCACTCATAGTCGTTCAAGCCTTCAGGCATCGGGTAGCGGGAGTCGCGGAACTGGGCGGTATCCACTGCCACTCCCCCGCGAGCGGCGAACTCCCATTCTTCTTCGGTAGGCAAGCGTATAAATCCGGGTTCGCCGTCTTCGGTGGGCAGTTTTTCTAAGGCGTGCTGCCTTAGCCAGAGATTATAGCGGTCCGCTGCTTGGATGGCATCCATCCAGCTATACGATACCGCTGGCAGGCGCAGCTTCATGGCGGGTTTAGGGCAGTCATTTGCCATGATGGCTTGATACTGTAATTCGCTAAGCTCGTATTTCGCCACCAAGTAATAACGCGTGCTTTCCTGTTCCGTAAAGCTGCCGGCGATATGGCTGGGTCGACTGTGCTCGATATAGCCCCATTCTGGGGAGTCCTGGCCTAGAACGATGCTTTTATCATCCAGAGGCGAAGCTAATGGCAAACTGACCTTGCGAAATGCCATGGACCCATCGCAGGGCATGGGTAGCACTATATCGTCCTCAAGAGGCTTCGGGTTATAGTGTTTTTCGTCCCAAGCCGCCCCATAGCTTAAGGAAATACTGAATAGCAGGCACCAAGGACTGTGCTTTAAAAGGCGTTTAAATTTCACGTAAGCTCTCCGCAGGTTCGATGCGCATGGCATGGATTGCGCCAATGCAAGCCACAATAAGGGATATGGTCAGCGCGGCACCCAGTGCCAGCAGCAGGTGGGAAAGACTGAGGTAAGTAGAAAAGGCCGCAATGCTGGCATGGCTGCCCAACGCGTGGTTAAAGACCGCACTGCCCATGAAATATAAAGCCAGCGACAATATATAAGCGCACAGGGTAATTGCCATAACCTGTACGGCCATATATAAAATAATCGCTGTATTGTTAAAGCCTAATAGGCGCAATATGGCGATATCCATGCGCTTGCGATCGATGTTCGCTAAAAACGAGCCGCCTAAAGAAAGGATGCCGCCGATTAAGGCAGTTAATGCAATGACGGCAAAAACCAGGCTAAGCACTGCATTAATCGCCAATACGTTATGAATCGAGTTTTGTTGGCTGTGCGTTCGTATATGCTGTTGTTCCAGCCATTGGCTTAGGACGATGACATCTTCAACCTTCTGCGCATACACACGCACATTGCCAAAGGCATATGACGCAGGAATCGGGTTTATGGGCGCAAAGTGGTCTTGAGTGCCGTCAATAAAAAACTCCAGGCCTAGCAGGACTCCCATAGACACGAAAGCGGCAGCCTTGGAATATTGATGGGGTTCAATAATATGGACAATAGTCAGAGGCAACTGAGATCGTTCACGGATGCCATTTTTTGTGCGAATCAAGCGGATTAAAACAGTGTCCTGGACGTTAATGCCAAGGTTTTCAGCGATGTTACGAGTGATGATGGCATGGTTGTCATCGAGATCGCTGCGTGTATCCCGAATAATCGGATCGTCGGCAGCCGAAGGAATAATTTCAATATAATCGGGATACGACAGGATTCTGTCTTTATCCAATGTCCGGGAAATCTGAGCTTCGGTATTCAACGAACGGGTCAGGCCAATACTAAACTTCACGTCGGGCCGGGCAGCTAATGTCTTTAGCCACTGTTGATCAAGGCGATGGGTATTTCCCTGGGTTTTTATCTCCAATAAATTGGGTTTTTGTGCCAGGTCGTGCTGCAACTGCGACACCACGCCGTGCTTAAGCCCAAACAGCAATAGCAGAGGCGCCATCACGGCCACCAACGCCATTACGATGCATACTGATACATTGCGGTCATGCCATAAGTCCTGAATAGCAAGCTGGCCACAAAGCCTTGGCAATAGGGTGGGCGACTTAGACAAAAGTGGATACTCCGGGCCGGTTTTGTGCTTTAAGTCGTGGCAGTTCAAATTGCTCAACCAGACTCCAATCGTGCGATACAACTAGAGCGCAAATATTTAGTTTGGATACAATTTCCAGAAATAAAGCAAATAATCGTTGTGCATGATGTGGGTCCAAAGCTGCCGTGGGTTCGTCTGCCAACAGCAATTGAGGCTCGTGTGCCAAAGCCCGTATGAATGCCACACGCTGTCTTTCACCGATGGATAGAGCTGAGGGCGGTTTGGTTAGTAGATGCGTAATGGACAGCTCTTCGATTGCATAGTCCATCCAGGCGCTTTTTTGGCTTAAGCCCAAAAAACGTCGCGGCAGATGAATGTTTTGGGCAACCGATAGATAGGGGATCAGTCCGCCGCTTTGTAAAATAAAGCCTATTTTTTCAGCGCGCAAATGCGCAAGTTCGCTATCGGATTTATGCGGCCAGTTGTGTAGATCAATGCGCGGGTGCCCCAGGGAATAGTGAGCCAGGCGCTGGGGTTTGAGCAATAGTCCCAAGGACTCCAGCAAGGTGCTTTTCCCACAGCCGCTTTCCCCGGTAATTGCCATAATTTGACCCGCGCGCAAATGCAGTTGTGGAAGATGCACGGTATGCGCCTGCGCACCTGTCCCCCGCGTGATGGATAGTGATTGAACCTGCAGCATCAGGGCATCATTTCCAAGGGAATTGGATATACATAATCACGCGGGTCGCTGTCTGGGGCCAAGGCGACCCAGTGGTCCGTATCCGCGTTGTAGTCGCGGTAATGACGCAATTTTGTGCTGATGGTGCGGATGAATTTTTCCTGGGCCAGGCCGTCCCAGCTAATCCATGTATCTTCATCAAGGGATAGCACGTCGCTTTGATAGGGCAGGTCTTCAAGGTATTCACCCATGATTCCCAGTTCAGCCAATTTTTTATTGTCTTCCTGAAAAACTTGGTTCGGGTCCGCCCCCATGGTCGCTGCAATCGAACGCAAACGTGAAAACATGTCTGAAGGGGAAATCAGGCCTTCGTTAGCGGCCTGCACGACTTCCTCCAAGATATCCCGAAGATCACTTAGTTGTGCTTTGGTTAACAGCACACGCACATCAGTCGTGGGGATCTGTTGTTTAATCAGATCGCGGTCGCTGATCCAGGCTTGGAATACCGGTGGGGCTTGGGCGCCTGTGGTCGAGCCTAAATAAGCCAGCTGCATGGCATGCCCGATTAATGCGGCATTTTTTAGTAAAGGATCTGCTTCCTCGGCAAATGTTGCGCTGCCTACTGCGTCGCCACCCATATAGGCTACTTTTACCTGGTTGGTAATGGCATCGGCCAGGCTGTCCACCATTTGACCAAATGCATCCACATCGCCCGCATCAACGGGATAGTACAAGTTGGTATTGGTGGGAGAGAAATGTGATAGTTCGTAGTACTGGCCTTCGGCCTTGGCGTGATCGTGCGTGCCCTTTGGAGTCTTTAAGTGCAGGGTATAAATAGCCACGCCTCTTTTGCGGGCCTCTTCGCGTACCTGTTGGGCCTCTAGCTTGGTCGAAGACAGAGGGTTGTCCCCGTCTAGCGCACCCGCGTCCGTGACTAAAACGATATAGCGCGCGCCAAATTCATTCCATTGGACGGATTGAATAGCCTCCATCATGCCGGCGTAGGTGTCTTCGCTCCAGCTGGCTGTGGACGCCGTTGCTTGTTTTAGATTTTTAATTTTATCTAGAAAATCTTCCCCATTCACCACTTCAGAGGGGTTCGCATAAACTCGGGTGAGGTACTCTACATTGGGCGTGGCCTTGACGCTGTTGCGATAGGACACCAGGCCAAACTTTACTTGCCTGCCCAGATGCTCGGCTTCAATTTTTTCATAGATTTTTTTGATCGCATGGCGAGTGCGCTCGATATAGGGATCCATGGATATGGTTGAATCGATCACAAAAACAACGGCCGCATTAAATTCGCGTAATTGATTGCTTGTATTAGTTGCTGGTGTTGGATTCGTTCCCGTGCCATCGTCTTTGCTGACCGAGGCGATGTTTAAAATACGGGTCCTGAATCCCCCTTCGGTCATGACTTCCTCGCCGCTTAGTATAGGCAGCAAGTAAAATTGTTGTTGCAAGTCAATAAAGTACTCGGGCTCTTGGGCAAGCACGCCGTCAGTTTGCTGGTTTTTTTTCAGCTGTTCCCGCAAAGGGGCGACGAAACTGACCGGATCCGGAGCGTCTAAAATGGTTTCTAAATGATCGCGCTCTTTGAAAAACAACAAGCGATCGCGGTTTGCCGGATTGGTAAAGGCCAGACTAAGCTGCATTTTCCATTCGACGGTGCATGCTTTGGGCAGCCAGCCGGAGGTGTTTCCTGTACTGTCCGGTCCTACTTTCAGCCATTCTTGATCACGCTCGTAAACATAAAAACGGGTAAATGTAGGTTGCAGCATGCCTGTACCCTGGTTGGGTCCGGGGTGCAAGCTGCAATTAGGCGTGGTTAGAACACGCTGGTACAACGTTTTTTTGCCTTCTTGCAGCAGGGGGAGGAGGGGGGCCTGCTGTGCGCCCGCCGTGCCTAAAGCGCCGACAGCCAGCAGCAAGGCGCTGCCCAGCCACGTAATCAGAGGTGTTTTCATTGACCCAACTCCGTTAGGCGTAATTTGGCTTCGGCGTTATCGGGGTCTTTCTGCAGTATGGTTTCATACCAATAACGCGCTGTGGCTTCGTTAGGCTCTGTAAAGCATTCGCTGGGCTGGTGGTATTTAGGATCGTATTCTTTCACGTATGCCGCAGCGATCTGCAGGTCGCCGGCCTGTGAACGGTTTGCATACAAACGCTGTGCGATGGAACAATGGTTGTTGCTTTTAGCCTGTTGGATAGTGGCGAGTAAGCTTGCGCTGTCAGGCTCGTCTTTCAAGCAGCGCTGAATGAACTCAAGGTCGCTTTGATTAGCCATCTGGCTTGGATCGCAGGCACTGAGTGATTCAGCTTGTGCTGCCACAGGCGCCTGATCGGCGCTGGCCTGAGTGGCTGGCGTAGCGCTGGCCGGGATGGCGACCGAGTCTTTAGACTTAAACCAGAGCCAACCGCCAATAGCGGCCGCCACGGCCAGACCAAGCAACAGCAGCAGCACCGCGATGCGGGTTTTTTTGCCAGGGGCTGCTGTAATAGGTTGTGGTGGACCGACAACTACTGGAGGCTCTATTTTTGCGGCGGGCGGCGCATCAGCTTCCGGTTTTGCGGCAGACACGGAAATGTCGGGGGTATCAACCACGGCATTCTGTTCCGGCATGCTTGACGAGCCGCCAGCGATGGATGGCAAGGGTGCTTGTTTAATAATCAAACTGCCTGTTGCGCTATGCCCATGCTGGTCATGCAGTTCGATCTGGTGGACAGGGCTGGTTCTGGCGCTGTTGACCAGGGGGTCTATCAGGTTTGCTCCCACATACGCCTGTAGGCGATCGCTCACAACCTCCAGGTTGCTCAGCGCGAAATTGCATGCCGAGCTGGCCCAAGGCGACGCATTATGTTTGGCATCTTGCAGATACAGCGCATCGTTGCGCTGTATCGTCAACCGGAGGTTTTCCTGGGCGCCTTCCCATGCTTTGGAAATTATTAAGATGCCTGCCCCAGGATCATTATTAGGTGTGGGCTGTAGGGTGAGCCGAATTTTAGTGGTCATTACACAATTCCAAACTTTTTCAATACAGCACCCAACTCGCTATTTTCTGCGACGGTAATTTCACGGCCCGCGCTGTGACCTGCATTTTCTATGATGGTGTTGTACAGGCTTACCAGCCAGTGCTGGGAAAATTGCCGGTAGGGTGGCGTGGCTTGATCCGGTAAAGTGGGTAACTCGCCCGATGCCAATGGCGGATGAAAGTCAAAGACGGGTTTGTTTTGCACTTGCGGACGACTTTCTGGGGAGGTACGAATTAACCCCAGATGAGCAATAAAGTCCTGAATCGCCAGCTGTGTTATTAATACATAGCGCTGTGCCAGCTGCTCGCGGCGGACTCCGCTTTGAGCTCGCTTGACTACCTGGTTTTGAATCTCGGTAGCGAGGTTTTTACGGGCGCTTGCAGTAATAAGTTCTTCGATAAGAACAGGCGCTACCTGTTCGAAGTTGGGAATGCCAAGCTGTTGCAAGGGCGAGTCCTTACGGCTGAGCGTGCGCAGATGCGCGGTCCAGGTGCTAAAAACGGCAGTGGCAAATAAATGTTCGTGGCTGGAAGGACTGGCGGCAATACTGTCGGTATGGCTGTTTTCGGTATTGGGCGTGGAAAAATCCAGATCCAGGCCCAAACTACTAAGATCGATGGCAGCGTTACGGTTGGTGCTAGAGGTGTTTCCCCCGGCGTCACCTGGTTTTTTATCTGAGTGCGGGGCATCGTAGGCACCGCTTAGATACAGGTTGCGCACGCTGGTGTCGTCCAGACTAAGCAAGTGCATTAATTCGCCAATGTGCTGTCCCACCTGGCTAAGGCTAGGAATTATCAATTGCGCTTTGGCTTTTTGTATCCCTTCAGCGTCGTCAGCGTCTTGGTGATACCACTGCCCCAAGTCGTTTTTGACTTGCTCGCGGATTTCATCAAGTTGCTCCCGAATACGCTCTAGCTTGAAGCTGGGGTCGGCAACGTTGGCAATTCCTTGTCCCAAGCGCGTTATGCCCCCATCATTCAGCGTCATGAGTCCATCCCACGCTTCGGCGGGGTTATTCACGTGCTTCTGTATGGCTTCATTGGTTGTGAAACTGTGACGCAGTTCGTCAAGGGCGGCCAGCGCACTTGGCATAACGGCAGTTTCCGATTGTTGATTGTCTAGCTGTAAAAAAGTAGTACGCAGGCGTGGCTTGCGTACTAAATAAGCATTGCCAAAGGGTTTGCCATCCCAGTTCTGCATCCAGTCAGACTTCCCAAAGCGCTCTAACATCGTGATGTGCAAGAGGTTGGCGCAACTTACGGGGCGTTGGCTGGAGTCCACCTCACTGGCGTCTTTGACAAAATTATCCATCATGGTCATTGCCCACAGCAGACCGGATTGCCGTTTGGCGCGGTCTTTCGGGGTGGCACCCTGAGTTTTGTGTATCCACTCGCCCAATACCTGGTCGACATCAACCACCTCGCTTTGCTTGGTGGAGTTGGTGCACATGATCAGTGCATTCATTTCCTGAGAATTGGTGTACCGCTCGAACAGGTAGGCCACTTTTCCGCGCAACAGCAGTTGGGGGATGATGTCTTTTTGTTCATTAAGCGGGCCTAGCGTGGGCATTTTCAGCCGTGCGCGATAGCCGGGGAAATCCAGTAAATCGACTTTTTCCACGACTGGGTCGCGCGGCGGGGCGGCCAAAGCGAAGGTCATTTCACTGGTTAACGCAGTTAGCTGTGCCGTATGAATTGCGACGGGCTCCAGTAACTCGTTATTAATGCATGGACGCACATGCACAGCACTATCAGTGGGTGTCCCTAATAGATTCAAGGTGTCCACGTTCATGATGCTGTTTTTTTGTTCGTAGCCGCTTGCTGTTTTTTGTACCAGTACGCTTAAAGGGGCATACACTTTGGTCGCCAGGCCTAATTGGTGTAGCGCTTGGGCCAACTGTATATAGGTATCTGTTATGCGTGGTTGTTTGCCCCACAAAATAGAAAATAACTGGGCGCGTTGATTCAGGTTTAGGCGTGGCGCTAAATCAAGTATCTTTGGCCAATACACATGTTTAAGCTTGGCGACTGAGCGTTTGTCACCTACGTAGTCCCCCAAAGCCACAATATCTTCGGGCGCGACGCCTGCCTGTATCGCGCCCTCACCCAGATTCAAAAAGGGCTGCAGGTGACTCTGAATCAGGTCTTCGTTGATTTCATAGCCGATCAGTTCCTGGTCAAAGTCGTTGAGCCAGGCATTTGCCAATATCATGGCAATTTCTATTTCCTTGAATAAGGCAAGTTCGACGGGAAAGTCAGGGTCGGGGCTTTCCTGGGCCAGGCGGCTAAAACGGGTGACCAGACCAGTGGCCTCTTTGCCCAGACCAGTGGGGTTGACGTGGGTGATGAAATTAAGTTTTTCGTTTCCCAGCTTGGTCAGTAGCTGCCCGTCTGAGTCGGCGGCAAGGGCCGAGATCAAATACGATTTTCCGGCTTGGGATAAACCAAAGAAGCCCACCGTCATGGGGGTGCCAGCCACACGGCGCAGGCTATTGGCAAGGTTTTTGGCTCGATAAAACTGCAGCTTCAAGTCGTCGGCTTCACTGTCCAGACGCGGAGCAGTGGCCCTGACGCGGTCTATCCATGCCAAGGCTTCTGATGTGCCTTGATAAATATTGGTCCAACCATCAATAATCTGTTTTTGTGGGGTGCTGTCGTTTGTCATTAGCGTTTTACGCTCCCGCTGTCCAGCCAGTAATTGGTTTCGTTCGCATTCGCTTCAAGCATGGTGTTGAGCTCTAGTTTCAGATCGTTGCGCGCATTAAATGATGTGTTGGTATTTGAATCCACGCGGTCAATCAGAATTTTGTCGCTGATAATGCTGTTGCGATTCGTACGTCCGCGCGGTTCTTCGACTTTGAAGTAGACCAGCACGACAGGCAAAGAGCCATAGCTTTGATCTTCGACCACCGCATTCTGATATTTTTTTGCTCCCGACCCTTGAAAACTTAGGGTGTATAACGGCGACGCTCCCCAGCGGGGGGTATCAAGCTGCCTGAAACCCAGGCGCACATCACCGCGCATGCGTAGTGGGGTGACTTCGGCCTGACTTTCATCCGCCATGGGTAAGACGATTTGCTCGTTGCCGCGCTCGTCTTGTTGTACTTGTATGTCGCTAAACAGGACGTCGTCGTTAGTGATGCAGTTCTGGGTGTCTATGACGCCAAAATGGCGGATTATGGAATAGGGTTTAAGGCTTTTGACGCGGAAATAAAAATTTTGCAGGCTATGATTTTCACTAAGCAAACATAGCAGGGCACCGACCGAGGCGGTGCTCTTGGGATCGTCGACGCGCTCATTTTTGTGAAAAGGATACCAACCGCCGGTCCGGTAGTGGTGCATGGGTAAAATCCGCCCCGGCGCCAAAGGCAATTGTTGGCGAATGAAGGCCTGGATACCCGGCAAGCGCGAAGGGCGCCCGGTAAGCAGCAGCTTGTCGCAGTTGTATTTGAATACCACCTCGCACAGGGCGGATAACGATCGGGTGATATTAATGTTGGACGAGAGAAAATCCTGGTGTATGCGTTTAAAACTTAAGGGGAAAGTGATGGCGCCTAAGTCCAGCGGTTCGCCCCGTTCACGCCGTACAAAGTTATTCACGAATTCGGTTACGGCCTGGCTGATTTCTCGATGGCCTAATAGTTCCTGATAGGTATACGAGCGGCTAAGTTCGTCGTGCGCAGAGGCAGGCTTATAGAGTTCATATTTTCCCAGAATGGCTAAGCCCAGCGGCGTAAATACTTGCAGGTTTAGCTGCTGGCGTAATACCTGGTCACTGGCTGATAGGGTTTCCGAACCGCACAGCCTGGACATTAAGGCGTCTGGTTCTGCCAGCCCCGCTTTGGACAAGGCCGCGGCAAAACTGGGCAAAACATGGTCCTGGATAATATCCAGCAAAATATCGTCGCCCGCGATTTTAAACCCATCGCGGAATAACTGAGTAGGCACAATATGAACATTGCTGCCTTCGCCATCAAGCGTGTACTTGGTAATCACCAAATCGGTGGTGCCCCCACCAATATCAATAGTCGCCAGGGTGATGGCGTCTCGTTCCACTTTGTCTGGCCGTGCCAAACTGGCAAAAAATTCCTCGGGGTGTCGCGAGAAGTTCTCACTGATCTCGGTGTATAAGTAAACCAACTGGCCACACGAAGCCTCGTCCCATTCGACGCGTGTAATCGGCAACGGAATAATAGGCGCGGGCGACTGCTCTTCAAGGTCGAAGGGGCTTTCCTCGCCTTGATGCCAACCCAGGCTTTTCCAGACCAGGGCAATGGCCTGTTGCAGGCGCTCGTTAAATAACGAGCGCTCTACCAGGGGCATGCCTGGCGGGACTGTCAGCGTAATACTGTTCAAGCGACGTGGCTGATCGCTGTGCCCTTGTTTAATACGCTGTGCGGCGCTATTGATTTGGCACAAAGCTTGGCAGATGACCTCGGCCAGCATGAACGTCATTAACGAACTGCGTGAATAGCGGGGCACAAAGACTGGTAAACGATCGTCTTCGTCCAGGGTATAAAGCGCTACGCCGCTCTCATCAATTAAATTGGCAAAGGGAGCGGCAGTGGCATGGGGCTCTTTGTTGTTTTTACTTAAAGCGCAATTAAAACGCCAGCCATGGCCGTAGTTGTTTTCGTCCCATAAATAGCGCTTGGGGCTGGAAATTCCGGTAGAGCCTTCCGTTCCCTGGCGCAGGCTGGCCAGGTGGTTGGCCTCGTCGCCCACGCGTGCAATGGTGGGCCACAAAAAGCCATGGCTGCGACCGCTTTTCAGGCCTTGCTGCTCTTTGCCAAAGCTGGCTTGAGCGAACTCAACACGGCTTTCGAAGGGGTCGACATAAATGCGTTCCGGGTGCGATAGGTCGCGGATCTGCAACAGGTAGTTGTGCTTTAAACCAGAGCCGGCTTGCCCCAGATCTTCAACCAGAATGCCGCAGGTGCGTGAGTTGCCCACGTCCAGTACCAGATCGACTGGAATGACGGATTTCGTATGACCGGTATGGCTTACCAGGCGGACTTCGGGCAGTTTGACTTTGGGCTGATGGCGATTGGGAAGCTGTGTGAACGGAGCAACCAGGCGCAGCAGGTTCAAGTAGTGGGCAATATGTTCACGTTCTTTCAGGCGTTCATCGATTTCGTCTTGGCCCAGGCTTTTGTGTGCATCGATAAAAATTTCCTTGAGCCAATCAGATATCCATTCCTGGTCAAAAAACCATTTGGTTTCGTTCAGGTGTAGGCCTATTTTAAAGTAAGCGCCGGCGCTGACATCGTCCGGGCTGGGTGCCAGGTATTTTGCTTGTTCATTTACCGCCATCAGGCTGGTGTCGAAGGCAAGGGTAATGCGATGCGTATTGCCGTCTATATCGGGGACGGCCAATTCGACGAAACGAATGCGCACCCAATTGCTTGGGCCTTCGGTATAGCGCCCGGAACTGGCGGAACGCAAAAAGGGCAGCGGCAGCCAGTGTTTGTTCAAAAGCTCCAGGCTTTTTTTCAGGCCGATGTCGTAGGCGGCTTCGGCTCTAATCCGGTTACTTGACGAGGTATCCGTACCCTCGCTATAGAAAGTTCCCAAATCGTCTTCGGCCAGCAGGGTGATATGCTGGTGTGCAAACTGTACAAATTGCCCCGGCGGTTCTTTGATGTCGACCTTGAAGCCGAAGTCCAAAAATTGGATGCCGGTATTGCTTACCAGGGTGACGGAGTCATTGAAATTGCTTAGTTCGGGCAACATAATTCATTCCATTGTTATTCAGTGGCGTGGCGCATAGAAATCGGGAACGCCGGATTTCCATCGTAGCGACCTAAGCATTCAGTGTCTTGGTTGGCATTTACGTGGCACTGCACTTCGGGCATTTGGTAGCGACTACCATCATCGCAGTGGGCCTGGTCCAGGCTATTGATCAGTAAACCCGAGCCTTGGCCCGTGGCTTGCACTGGCCCTTGGCAACTGATCCCATTTCCCTGCTGTATGCGCACTTGTCCTTGCCCGTCTTGTATGGCGTATTCCAGCCGCACCGGACGTCCCGTTTGCTGGTCCTGAATGGCATGGACCTGCCATTGACCATTGATGTAGCTGGGAACGGCTTGATTACTAAGGTCGGGTGGAATGTGTAGTTCAGGGCCAAGCTGTGCTAAGGGCGGGGTAGCCATGCCAGTATCCGCAGCCAGTGCTGCCGGACTTGGCAGGTTGGCCGGTGTCGCAATGTCGACGGGCGTTGTTCCTGATGATGGCTGTGGGGGGGGTGTGGGTTGTGCGGCAGGGGCTGCCAGGTCCGGAATAACCGGCATGGTGGCATTGTTAGCCGCAGCCGGTGCCGGCATATCAGGCAGCGCAACCCCGCTTGCGGTTCCCGAGCCTATGCCCCACTTGGCCATAAACCCGGGCCAGGAAATCGTAGGTGGATTGAAACCGCCGGGCTGTTTGAAGGCATTAGCGCCGGTATTGGGCGAATGTACGCCTAGGCCCGGCAGCGTGGGCAGGGTTGGCTGCGTACAACTGCGCCAGGCAAAAAACAAAGCCAGCAGCAATAACAACAGCAAAAGCAGCCAGCGCAAAATACGCCACAGATCAAAGTGTCGGGATGCTGTGGCAACAGGCACGGCAGCCATGGGCGCGATAGGCGCAGTAGCTGCAAGCGTAGCCCCTGATGCCTGTGCGGGAACCGCCTGCGGGGCTGTCGCCAAAGCGGCTGAGGGTGTATTCAAAAAATGAAATGGCTCGGTGCTGGTTGCTGACTGGGGATGGCTAAACCCCCAAAATGCCAAAACCGGCTGCTGATCTGGGCCCACCAGAAATACATAGCTGGGGTCCAGAATATAACGTTCCTGACTATGGCCTTTGGCTTCGACCAAACGGGAAGGGGTAGTCAATACTTTGGGCAACAGTTTGGCAAACGTATGCTTGTCGCCCGTGCCTTCGTGACTGTTTTGTAACAGCCTGGCGCTGAAAGCATTTACTGATTCTTCAAAGGCCAGGAGCTTGGGCTTGGCGGCGGCTTTTTCCGCTTCGGTGGCATTGTTCCAGTTGATTACCGCCGCGCCGTCGGGTGTAGGGCCGCAGACACAGGGATCAGCGTACCAGTCGATGTGCTCGCCGGTTTCGTCTGGCTGAGGGATGGCTAAAAAATACGCCAGGGGCGGTTCTGTTTTGCTGGAGCGGCGTATGGCTTCACGCAGAGCGATGGCCACGCTATAGACTGGCTGGCCCAGTTCCCCCGTAGCGTTGAAGTCGCCTCTGCGCCCCGAGCATAAAAAATTGCCGCTACGACTACCACTGTTAAAGCTATTCGCCATATCTTTTGCTTTTTGTATCAAAATTTTATTATTTGATTCTATTGATGCCGAATGTTACCAGAAAGGACGGCAGGCTTAACGGGTGGCCATCAGCTAAGCCTGGCCACCCACGGTCTGAAAACACTAGTCCAGCCTACAGGGTGTTAATGCTGACGACTTTGGTATGAGTCATGCAATGCGCCGTGATCTTGTACAAGAATATTAAGTAACCAATACCCAGGGTGATGATGCTGATAATCGCCCATAAGATAATGTTGCCAATGATGCTGGCCAAATCAATTGTGCAGACGAGGCGGCCTATCTTTTTGCCGTCGCCATCATAGGCGTAGGTCTTGCTGATAATGAAACGTTGCATGTAGTACGGAAACACGAACAGGGCCAGGCCTAGTGTGACTATGGACAGGAGTAGCCAGATAATCAGGTGACCCAGGACGTCAAAGGCCCCTAGTTCAGATTTGAGTTGCAGGTTTTGGAAGGCCGCAGTTGCAGCAACATGACCTGTACGTTGTGGTTGCGCTGCCGGAGCGCCGGGGGCGGGAATAGATAATTCTTGCTGATAGGACAAGGGCTGCTCCTGAGTTTTAGTATTTGGTCTTTTGTGGGGCAGGCCACCACATCAGCCTGCGGTTTGGGCGCTTGGTTTTTAGCTTTCGAGTTTTGGCTCGGAAACCGGATTTTGTTTCCGGGAGGCTTCCGGTAAATCGTTTATGCAGTAATTTATATAGTAGACATTAAAAATAAACACATAGAATTTATTCATTGATAAATGTATGTTGAATTCCTTCAGTGCATATTCAGATAACGCTTTTTTGGCGCGGAATGCCCAAACGATATAAAGAACAATCAACGCGATGGAAAGGATAAAAGAGATCACATCGAATACTTCATCGCCTGTCGCGCCCAGTGCGCCGCCTAGTCCCGCACATACCGCCATCCAAATGATATAAATATGGTTTGCTGTTGGGGTCTTTGTGGCTTGGTCAATGATGGGCGCATTCTTGGTAAGCCAGATAATGGGATAAATACCCGCAGTAGCTATGGTCAGCAATACGAAGTTGACCGTTTTAGAGTTGATTTTATCTTTAAGGTAATTGACGTCTGACATAGCCTTCCTGTAATTCTTAAGAATATAAAAAAAAGGCCACCCCTATAAAGGAATGGCGGCTTTCACTGCAAACCGAAGCGGTTTCCCGCTCCGGTTAAGCAAGCCCGTATTAGCCCAACAGCGACAATACAGTTTGTGGCACTTGGTTGGCTTGAGCCAAGACCGAGGTACCAGCTTGTTGCAGGATCTGTGCACGAGTCATGTTTGACACTTCAACTGCATAGTCAGCGTCTTCGATGCGTGAACGGGCAGCCGACAGGTTGGTGACGGTGTTGTTCAGGTTGGCGATCGTGGATTCGAAGCGGTTTTGGACCGCGCCGAGTTCGCCGCGAAGACTATCGACTTGAGCCAAGGCAGCATCTACTGCTTTCAACGCATTGGGAGTGCGGCCTGTTGTTAGGTCGGAGAGGTTCAGATTAGTGGTATCAACCTTGAATGCAGCTGTACCAGCGGTCGTGGTGGTATCCGCCACGGCGGGATCCAGTGCGATGTAGAAATCTTTAGCATTTGCTGCGCCAAAACCATCAACTTCCACGCCTCGTACGGACAATGCGTCAACTTCCGCTTGATCGACTGCAGTGATGGTTACTTTGGCAAACCAATTGCCGCCATCATCGACTTCAGCGGTGGCTGCGACAACAACACTGGCGGCAGCGACACCGAGGCGTGTTGCAAGATCGCCTGGAGTTGTCTCGGCAACTGAGTCTGCGGTGATTCCTGTAGTCGCGCCATATGCGGCTTGATAGTCCGCAGCTGCGGCGGCGCCGATGCCAGTCCCTGGTCCCGTTACGTTGAACGTGGACAAATTAAGAGTGTTGCTATCGATTTGCTTGAGATTGATATCGATAGTTTGGGTGTCATTGGCGCCGACTTGGATAGACAGCTTATTGTCTTTGGCGAGTACATTAACGCCGTTGAACTGCGTTTGAGCCGACACGCGATCAATTTCGCTCAGGCGCTGACCGATTTCGTCCTGGATCGATTTCAAGTCCGAAGCCGAGTTCGTGCCATTGGCAGCTTGCACCGACAATTCGCGAACACGTTGCAAGTTGTTGTTGATTTCGTTCAACGAACCTTCGGTCGTTTGCGCGATCGAGATACCGTCGTTGGCGTTGCGGGTTGCTTGCGTCAGGCCCTTGATGTTGGCAGTGAAACGGTTGGCAATAGCTTGACCGGCAGCGTCGTCTTTGGCGCTGTTGATGCGCATGCCGGACGACAAGCGCTCAATAGCGGTGCCCAGGGCCGATTGCGATTTGTTCAGATTGCCTTGGGCAATCAGGGAAAGCGAGTTGGTATTAATAACAGCCATGTATAGCTCCTAAGGAATAAATACGGCGAAATGTAGCTTCGCCTGGTTGCCAAGAAGATTAGAGCCTGATACTGCGCCCCGCCAATGCGGCATTAAGCTGAAACCAAACCTCAGGTCTTCCTGTTCAAAGTCATTAACGGTGGGGGGCGGGGAAACTTTAGGGGGCGGGGCGAAAGTAAATTGTTACAGCGGGATAAGTACACATGCGTTGTCAAAGGCGCTGCATGTTCCGCCTGCGCGAATCAACGACATTGTTTTAAAGCGGCGGGGAGTCTCGCCGACACCGCATTGCGCTTGGCACGCAGGTTGTGTGGTGGCTGTACCGGTATAGTTTGCCGATCGAAGATAGTGGGTTCTAGGCAATAGATCATTGAAGAAAGGCTGCGCATCATTGCAAATATATATAGTCGGTCTTAGGCTCAGGCGTAACTACGTATTTTTCCGGCCGGGCAAACAAATGCATTGTGTGGGGTTTTTGTGGTGACGAGCGACTACAGTCAGTGAGGGTAAAGATGATATGGACGGTCGGTGAGGCTGTTTTTATCTCTCTTGAAATAATCGGACTTAGTGGGGATAATAACTACCATGAACAGCAGGCAGCTTATCAAGCATCCAGACACAGACATTCCCAAGGGAGCGTTAAGCAGCATCCATAGGCAGGCCGGTTGGAAAAGGAGTTGAAATGCGTTTTCCCGTGGTATTGCATACCGATGGTGGCGTGCGTTACGGCGTCACCGTTCCCGATTTAGAAGGGTGTTTCTCCACAGGCGACTCGTTTGAAGACGCGCTGGATTCAGTGGCCGAAGCCATTGACTTGCATCTGGAGGGGCTGACCGAGGGCGGGGGCGACGTTCCGCTACCGTGCTCCATTTCCCATCATCAGGAAAATCCGGATTATGCCAACGGGGTTTGGGCATTGGTCGATGTGAACACCGCCAAATATGACGGCCGCACCGAGAAAATCAACATCACTTTGCCGCGTCGGTTGTTGGCAAAAATTGACGAGTACGCCAGGCAGCACCATCAGACGCGTAGTGGTTTCTTAGCTGAAGCGGCTCGGGCGGCGATTAAATAGGGGAGAGCGCCGTACATGGCAATGGGTTAGTAGAGGCAGGAGGTGACAAGCCTCGGGATCCGCCTACTTTCCCTGTTTCAGCGTCGCCATATCAATCACAAACCGGTATTTCACGTCGCCTTTGAGCATGCGTTCATAAGCCTGGTTGATGTCGGCCATGGCGATCATTTCAATGTCGCAGACAATATTGTGCTGGGCGCAAAAATCCAGCATTTCCTGGGTTTCGGCGATTCCGCCTATTAGCGAACCGGCCAGTTGCCGACGTTTGAAAATCAGGTTGAAGACGTCGGGCGAAGGGTGTGATTCGGCTGGCGCGCCGACCAGCGTCATGGTGCCGTCGCGCTTGAGCAGGTTCAGGAAATCGTCCAGGTTATGGGGGGCGGCCACGCAGTTCAGGATGAAGTCGAAGCTGTTGATGTGGGCTGCCATGGCTTCCGGGTCTTTCGAGATGACGACTTCGTCGGCGCCCAGGCGCAGCGCGTCGTCCTTTTTGTTGGGCGAGGTGGTGAACAACACCACATGGGCGCCCATGGCATGGGCGATTTTGACGGCCGTATGACCCAGGCCGCCCAGGCCGACCACGCCTACTTTTTGCCCCGGACCCACTTTCCAGTGTCTTAACGGGGAGTAAGTGGTGATGCCGGCGCACAGCAGGGGCGCTACGGCGGCCAAATTGTCGGTATGCGCGATGCGCAAAACGAATTTTTGCTTGACGACGATATGGTCGGAGTAGCCGCCATAGGTGTTTTCGCCGCCTGCGACCGGGCCGTTGTAGGTGCCGGTGAAGCCCGTTTCGCAGTATTGCTCCAGGCCTTCTTTGCACGACGCGCAATGCTGGCAGCTATCGACCATGCAGCCCACGCCGGCCAGGTCGCCCACCTTGAATTTCGAGACGTTAGCGCCGACGGCCGTGACGCGCCCGACGATTTCATGGCCCGGCACGGACGGGTAAAGCGTGTTGCCCCATTCGTTGCGTGCGGTGTGCAAGTCGGAATGGCAGACGCCGCAGTACAGGATTTCGATCTGGACGTCGTCCGCGCCCGGGGCGCGTCGTTCGAATTGAAAGGGGGCCAGAGCGTCGGTGGCCGAGGGCGTGGCATAGCCGTAAGCGTGAGTCATGGTGGTGTCCTTCGGAAATCGTCAGTCGCGGATCGGACGGAGCCTAAGCGTCGTTGTCGAGCGGGTGGCTCGTCAGGGCAGGCAGGGGGCTGAATGATAAATAGTGCGCTTGAACGCCCACGCGCGTCAACCGCCAATCAGCTTAACTGGCTTTATGGATGCGCGTGTTCATTGGTTTCAGTCTGAGGCCATACGTGCATTTCATTCATCAATAAGGGGTTCTTCTCTTGGATAAACCGGAGCATAGCCGCTCCGTAATCGATGCTAATTCGTTAGCCTGGGATGTTCTGGAGGTGTTTCAGCTGCTTGTCGAGGGTTTTGCCAAGGTCTGTTCTAAGGACCATTCCCTTTTTGCTCCCTTGATATAAATTCGTTTATAAGCGAAAATTGATTATGTACGAGATACGTCACTATCTAACAGATTACGGTGAGGATACATACCTGAGGTGGTGGCGAATGCTGCGGGATCAAATAGCCAAGGTAACCATAGATCGACGAGTGAATCGTATAGAGTTGGGCAATTTTGGTGATCATAAGTTTTGCCGGGATGGCGTTTGGGAGCTGCGAATTGACGTGGGCGCGGGTTACAGGGTGTATTACGCGTTCGCGGCCGATGCGGTGGTGTTATTGCTGGGCGGTGGCGACAAAGGTTCGCAGCGAGCCGACATCCAGCAGGCCTGTAAAAATTGGCGTGACTGGCAAAAACGGGGTGAGCAATGAAAGATAGGGCGCATGATGAAGCCATGGCCCAAGCGTATCGGGAAGATCCTGCATATGCCTTGGCCTTGTTAAACAGTATTTTGGCAGACGGAGACCAGGGCGAATTGCTGATCGCTTTGCGGCAGATGACCAAGGCCTATGGCGGCGTGCAAGGGGTTGCCGAGAAAGCGCACCTGAACACGACTCAGTTATATCGCATGTTGTCTGCCGATGGAAATCCCGTGCTTAGTAGTTTGCTTGCCGTCCTGAAGGCAATGGGCATGCGTTTGGCCGTGCAGCCGGTCAATGAGTCTCAAGGTTCGCATTTAGGCTAGCGTCGCCGCCAGAGACGCCCGCACGCGTCAACCGCCAATCAGCTCAACTGGTTGCTTGGATGGCGACTGTTCCGTCGATTCCCAAGTAGCACCACAGCCTAAAATCTCCGGTTAAGTGAAAACCCTACTCTGGTAAGTCACTATTGTTTTTTATAAATCTGGAGATGGATTAATGAATTGGCTGGTGAAGCTTAGGGTCAAAACGAAGTTGATTGGCGGCTTTCTGATTGTCGCGGCCATTGCGGCGATTATTGGCGGTGTCGGCATTAACTCGACGAGCCGGGTGAATGCCATGGCGACCCAAATGTATGAATATGAAATGCTCGGCATGAACCATGCGGGAAGCGCCAGCACGCAATTTACCGGCATCGCGGGTGTTGTCCGCAGTGCTTTATTGGCGTTGAGCATGACTGAGCGCAGACAAGAGCTGCAAAGAATGGACGAACGCTTCAAGAAGACGAAAGCGGAGCTGGCCGTGCTGGATGATCTTTTCGTTACGGAAAACGGTAAAGCGCTGGTGCAGCAGGCGCGCGAGGCGGTGCTGGCCTATGAAGCGTCGATCGGACGGGTTGTGGCGGTGCTGAACACCGAAGCGCCTGGCGAGGCGATTGATTCGCTCGCGATGCTGGCGCGCGACGCGCGTCCCCTGGGGGATGCGGCGGACGCTCTGATGGAAAAGCTGGTGACAGGCAAGCTCGAGAATGCACAGGGGTTTGCCAAGCAGATTTCGGTTATCTATGGCAACACGCAAATCCTCTTGATTGCCCTGACGGTAGGCGGCGCTTTGCTGGCTATTTTGCTGGGCGTGGCAATAGCGGCGTACCTGGCTCGGCAATTGGGCGGTGAGCCCCGCGATGCCGCTCGGGTGGCGGGGGCGATTGCCAATGGCGACCTGACGAACCAGATCGATATGAGCAAAGCAGGTTTATGCGATGCAGTCGATGCAGGAGTCGCTACGCACGGTGGTCAATTCGGTGCGAGGAAGCAGCGACAGTATTGCCACGGGCTCCAATCAGATCGCGGTGGGCAATACCGATTTGTCGCAGCGTACGGAAGAGCAGGCGGCCAACCTGACCCAGACGGCCGCGGCGATGGAAGAGCTGACGAGCACGGTTAAAAGCAACGCCGATGTGGCGCAGCAAGCGGCGCAGTTGGCCGAGTCGGCCAGCTCGGCGGCGCAAAAGGGCGGCGAGGTCTCCAGCGAGATGATCGTCACCATGCAAGAGATTAACGATGCGTCCCGAAAAATTGTCGATATTATTTCGGTGATTGACGGCATTGCGTTCCAGACGAACATCCTGGCGCTGAATGCCGCGGTGGAAGCGGCTCGGGCCGGAGAGCAGGGGCGCGGCTTTGCGGTCGTGGCGACCGAGGTGCGCACCTTGGCGCAGCGTAGCGCATCGGCGGCCAAGGATATTAAGAACCTGATCGATAACAGCGTGGCCAAGGTCAATGACGGCACCAAGTTGGTGGGTGCCACGGGCGAAGCCATGAGCGGCATCGTGACGCAGGTTCAGCACGTGACGGATCTGATCAATGAAATCAGCGCCGCGACGAAAGAGCAGACTACCGGACTGGGGCAAATCAACGACGCGGTCATGCAGCTAAGCGATGTGACGCAGCAAAATGCCGCCTTGGTCGAAGAGTCGGCATCGGCGGCAGACAGCTTGAATGAGCAGGCGCAGAAGCTGGTCGAGGTCGTGGGCGTATTCAAGGTCGGGCAAGAGCGTACCGTTGCCAAGCGCATGATCGCCGATCAGGGGTTGGCTCCCAGCCGTGCACGGTCCGCGGCGTCATCGCTGCCGCGCGTTCAGCCGCAACCGAAAACCGTTACCCATCCCGGCGCGCGGCCCGACTATGTGTCGCCGAACGAGAAGGCCTTGCTGGCGAGCGCCCGAAATACAGCACGCGCGGAAGAGTGGGAAGAGTTTTAAGATAGAGAAGGAAGGGTTGCGCTGGGCTTCGGATGGGATCGGTACGCGAAGTCCGGGGTTGCCTCGTTTTTTGGTCGGCTTCTTCCTTGATCAGCTCATACAGGATCTGGGCGGCCGGCGGCAAGGGGTTGTGCTTTTTTCGCAGCAGGCCCAGGGTGCGCGATACTTCGGGCTCGACCAGCGGAATACCCCTTAACGTTGAGTGGTTTTTGGCTGGCAGAGCAAGCTGTGGTACGGCGGCGACGCCAAGGCGCGCTTCCACCAGGCCCAATAACGATGAAACGTGCGCGACTTCGAAGAAGCTGGTGGGGCGTCGCGCGTTCTGGGCCAGTGCAGAATCGATCAAGACCCGATTTCCGCTGGATTTGCCGACGGCGATGAAGCGTTCGTCGCACAGCTCTTCCCAGCGTATTTTGCGCCGCTTGGCCAGATGGTGTTCAACGTGAACGGCCAGCACGAAGCGCTCGGTGAAAATGGGCTCGAATTCCAGATCCATTTCCTGTGTGCCGATGAAGTTCATGCCGAAGTCGGCGCGCCGATTGATGACGTCATTCAGAACGGTGTTGGCGCTTTCGTCCAATATCCTTACCCTGATTTGCGGATAACGTTCGGTAAAGGTGGCAATGACGGTGGGCAGGAAGTAGTAGGCGGCCGATGGCACGCAGGCGACGGTGACGACGCCGGTGCGTTGGGCGGCCAGGTCGGAAATACCCAGCATGGCGCCTTCCAGTTCATCCAGCGCGCTGCGGGCGTGTTCCAGGAAAACGCGGCCGACATTGGTCAGTTCCACGTGGCGTGTGCTGCGTTCAAGAAGCTTTACACCCAGCAGGCTTTCAAGCTTTTCGATGCGACGGCTAAGTGCGGGCGCCGACAGGTGCAGTTCTTCGGCGGCGGCGCGAAATGACAGCTTTTCGGATACTGCGACAAAGGCCTGAAGCTCCTGGAGATCGAAATTGATGCGTGCCATGCACTAGTCCTTGATAAAGTTGCAATTTACTAATTATTACCCACGAGGCATCATAGCGCCATGGAAATGGAAATACCTTGTGTTTTGATGCGCGGAGGCACCTCCCGGGGGCCTTATTTTCGCGCCGAAGATTTACCCGCAGACATCGCCGAGCGCGATCGTGTGCTGCTCTCGGTCATGGGTTCGCCGCATGAACTGCAAATTAACGGCTTGGGCGGCGGTAACACGCTAACCAGCAAAGTCGCGATTGTTTCGCGCTCATCGCATCCCGGATGCGATGTCGATTATCTGTTCGCGCAAGTGTCGGTTGACCAGGCTCTGGTCGATACCCGGCCCAACTGCGGCAACATGCTGTCGGGCGTTGGCCCGTTCGCCATTGAAGCAGGCCTGGCTCCGGCCGTCGATGGCGAAACGGTGGTGCGTATTTTTAACGTCAACACCAAGACCGTGGTTGAAGCGACCGTGCAAACGCCCGGTGGCAAAGTGGTCTATGCGGGTAATACGCGCATCGACGGCGTGCCGGGTTCGGGCGCACCCATTGTGTTAAGTTTTCTCGACGCCGAAGGCAGCCTGACCGGGTCCATGTTTCCGACGGGGGCGCGCGTCGACGTCATTGATGGCATTCAGGTGACGTGCATTGACGTGGCCATGCCGGTCATGATTGTTGCCGCTTCGTCTTTGGGCGTGCGGGGCGACGAGCGCCCGCAGGAACTCGATGCCAATGCCGAATTAATGGGGCGCATTGAACAACTGCGTCTGGAAGCGGGGCGGCGCATGGGTCTGGGCGACGTCTCGGGCAGTGTTGTGCCCAAGCCGGTGTTGGTTAGTGCGGGCGATACGCCGGACGCGATTCAGTCGCGCTACTTTACGCCGCATCGCTGTCATAAGGCGCATGCGGTGACGGGTGCAATTGCGGTGGCCAGCAGCTTTGTCATTCCGGGCACCGTCAGTCACGAATTGGCGCAGGGCGACTTGCCGCTTAAAGGTACTGTTGCGGTTGTGCATCCGGCGGGTCGCATTGAAATTGCGCTGGATGTCCAGGGCCGCGACGAAGAGCTTAAAATATCGAAGGCGGGCGTCGTCAGGACGGCCAGAAAAATCATGAAGGGAACTGTATTTTCTTCAGTTCCATCCATCTAAGTAAATCAGGAGATTCACATGAAGTATTCCGTATTGGCAAGCATGTTGCTTGCATGCTCGGTTTCGGGCGCAGCCCTGGCCGCCGACGCCGATTATCCGGCTCGTACTGTTACCATTATTGTGCCGACCGCACCAGGTGGCGGTAACGATGCCATGGCGCGTGTCATTGCTCAAAAAATGAGCTCCGACCTGGGCCAGTCCGTGATTGTGGAAAACAAACCGGGCGCTAACGGTTCCATCGCATCCAGCTACGTGGCGCGCGCGAAACCCGACGGTTACACGATTTTGTTCGGCTATATTGCCACGCATGCGATTAACCCCGCCATGCAAAAGCTGAACTACGATCCGGTCAACGATTTTGCCCCTATCGGCGAAGTGGCGACATCGCCTACGCTGATGGTCGTCAACAAAGACCTGCCGGTCAAAACCGTGGCCGAGCTGATCGCCTTGTCGAAAAAAGAAGGTTCGCACATGAACTACGCCTCGGCGGGCAGCGGCACAGCGCCTCACGCCGCGGGTGCGCTGTTTAAGTTGGCCACGGGCGCCGTGATGCAAGACATTCCCTACAAAGGTTCGAACCCGGCCATGATGGATACCATCGGCGGCACGACCCAGGTCATGTTCCCCAGCTTGTTCAGCGCAGCGCCGCATATCAAGAGCGGCGCTGTCCACGCCCTGGCGGTTGCCGGTGAGAAACGCACCAACGTATTCCCCGACCTGCCTACGCTGAAAGAGCAAGGCATCGATGTGGCCGTGGATCAGTGGTACGCCCTGTTCGCACCTGCCGGCACGCCGGACGCGATTATCACCAAGCTCAATACCTCGCTGAACGCGGCGCTGAAAGACCCCGAGGTCGATCAGAAGTTTGTTGAGCAAGGCGCTGTCGTGCAAACCGGCACGCCTGCAGAGCTGAAAGAGCTGGTCGTTAACGACCTGGCGAAATGGAAGAAAGTCGTGGCTGAAACCGGAATGGGCGTTAACTAATTCGGTTAAATTGCAGTCATTGAATTAAGCAGTCAGAAGCGCCCGGCTTATCCTTCAAGCCGGGCGCTTTGTTTTGGGCGTTATTCAATGTCCTCGTAAGGCAGGCCCACGTAGTTCTCGGCAATCGTCGCCAGGCCCGCTTCCGAGCTGGTGTAGTAATCCAGCTCGGCGGCCTGGATGCGGCGGCTGAAGGGGTCGTCGCCGAACTTATGCAAAACGGATGTCATCCACCAAGAGAAGCGCTCGGCCTTCCAGATACGGCGCAGGCAAATTTCGGAATATTTGTCGAGCAGGTCGCTGCGGCCTTCCTGGTACACTTTCTTTAATATACGATACAACGTAGATACATCGCTGGCCGCGAGGTTCAGCCCTTTGGCGCCGGTTGGCGGCACAATGTGAGCGGCATCGCCCACAAGAAATAGATGGCCGAATTTCATGGGTTCGGCAACGAAGCTGCGCAACGGGGCAATGCTTTTTTCGATGGACGGGCCGGTCACAAGCTTGTCGGCCACATGTTCGGGAATACGGGCGCTCAGTTCAGACCAGAATCGGTCGTCGGACCAGTTTTCGATCTTGTCGTCGGAGGCGACCTGCACGTAGTAGCGGCTCAGCGTCAGCGAGCGCTGGCTGCACAAGGCAAAGCCGCGTTCGTGGTTGGCGTAGATCAGCTCGTGGTCGACTGGCGGGGTATTGGACAAGATGCCCAGCCAGCCAAAGGGGTAGACGCGTTCGAAGTGGTTGATGGCATCTTTGGGCACGGACTGGCGGCAGACGCCGTGGAAGCCGTCGCACCCGGCAATGTAGTCGCATTCCAGTTCGATTTTCTCGCCGTCTTTGACAAAAGTGACGCGGGGCTTATCGGTATAGAAGTCATGCACCTGCACGTCTTCGGCTTCGTAGATGCTCAGGCCGCCTTCTTTGGCGCGGGCGCTCATCAGGTCGTGGGTAACTTCGGTTTGGCCGTAAACCATTACGGTTTTCCCGCCCGAGTATTTCTTCAGGTCGATGCGTTTTTGCTGGCCGTTAAACGCCAGCGAGACGCCTTCGTGTACGTGGCCTTCGCGGTCCATGCGCTCGTTGGCCTTGGCTTCGCGAAGCAGGCTGACCATGCCTTCTTCGAGCACGCCGGCGCGAATACGGGTCAGAACGTAATCGGCCGACTTGCGTTCAAGAATTACGGTGTCGATGCCCTGATGGTGCAGCAACTGGCCCAATAACAGGCCCGAGGGGCCGGCGCCAATAATGGCTACTTGCGTTTTCATTAAAAAATCTCATCGCTTTGAATTGATACCGATATGGTGCGACGAACGAGGACGGTTTGGAATGGATTTATACGTATAATATTGGTACTTTTAGAAGATTTTCTGGCGGTTTTTTATCGTTGGCCAAGTAGCGTGTACTGTTATGGGTGTTAACCCGTAATGATTGGCGGGTCCATTTCCCTGGCAGGAAAACTCTGGCATGAGCCTAATAAACAGCGTTCCGGTATACAAGCTTTACGGTGAGCACGAGCAGTGGCTCACCCCCGATATGCTGCATTGCGAGTCCATTGCCGATCGCAGTAAATTGCATAATTGGCAGATAAAGCTGCATCAGCATCATGGCTTGGCGCAGTTGTTGTATTTGCAGGGCGGAGCGGGCAAGGTGTGTCTGGACGGCAGCTACTTCGACCTGATGCCGGGGCAGATCGTGATGGTGCCGCAGCTATGCATTCATGGCTTCACGTTTTCACCTCATGCCCAGGGGCATGTGGTGATGCTGGCTTATCCCTTGCTCAACAAGCTGGCGCAGCCCATTGGCGACGCTTCGGCGGCGCTGTCCCGTCCCTGTATTTATCAGGTGGCGGCGGGGTGCGAGGCGAATTATGTCGACATGATCTTCAGTACGATCGATACCGAGTACCGGGCCAGTGCGGCGCATCGCAACGTGCTGCTCGAGGCGACCTTGACGTCGCTGCTGGTTTGGCTGACACGCAGCTCGTCGCATTTCAAGCAGGGACAGGCGCAAGACCAGGATCGCGGCCGGCAGCATTTCAGAAACTTTTGCCAGTTGATTGAAGAGGCCTATAACCAGCCGCTCTCGGTGGATCAGTACGCAAAGAAAATCGGCATTACGGCCGCGCACTTGAATGTGTTGTGTCGCCAGATCGTCGGGCAATCGGCGCTGGAACTGGTTCATCAGCGGGTGGTGCTGGAGGCCAAGCGCAGCCTGGTTTATACCTCGATGACGATTAGCGTGGTTTCAGATGCCCTGGGCTTTTCCGATCCGGCTTACTTCACGCGTTTTTTCAAGCGCCATGTCGGCCTTTCGCCCAAAGCGTTTCGCAAGCAGGCCCAGACCATGCTGGAGTAGCGCAAACCGGGTTGAGGTCTTTATTTAAATAAGACAACGCCGCAAAGAACAGGCTTCTTTGCGGCGTCGCGGACCGAGCGGTGGTGGTGCTTAATGCATTAACGCGCGTCGGTAAGCGGGACCGGGGTCAGCTTTTGCAATTGCTCGAAGCTCAGGCCGTCGACCAGTTCGATGACCTGAGCGCCCTCGGCGGTCAGGTCGATTACGGCCAGGTCGGTGTACAGACGGCTGACGCAGGCTATGCCGGTCAAGGGGTAGGTGCATTCCGCCACTAATTTGGACTCGCCCTTTTTGGTCAGGAAGTCCATCATGACATAGGTTTTTTTGGCGCCGATGGCCAGGTCCATGGCGCCGCCGACGGCGGGAATGGCGTCGGGCGCGCCCGTGCTCCAGTTGGCCAGGTCGCCCTTGACCGAGACCTGGAAGGCGCCCAGCACGCAAACGTCAAGGTGGCCGCCACGCATCATGCCGAAGCTGTCGGCGTGGTGGAAAAAGCAGCCGCCGTCCAGTAAAGTCACCGGCTGTTTGCCGGCGTTGATCAGGTCGTAGTCTTCTTCGCCTTCAGCGGGGGCGGGGCCCATGCCGATGACGCCGTTTTCGCTGTGCAAGATGACTTCGCGGTCTTTGGGCAGATGGTTGGCGACCTGGGTGGGCAGGCCGATGCCCAGGTTGACAACGGCTCCGTCGGGGATATCGATAGCGACGCGCGCCGCAATTTGGTCGCGTGTCCAGGCGGGGAGTTTGTTTTCGCTCATGGGAATCTCTTTCAGGCCGCTTTAAAGCCGGCCGGGCCAGTGGCGGTGCGAGGAACGCGCACCACATGTTTAACGAATAGTCCGGGGGTGACGACGGTTTCAGGGTCGATGGCGCCCAGCTCGACGATGTCGTGCACCGAGGCAATGGTGACCTTGGCGGCGGTGGCCATGATGGGACCGAAGTTGCGTGCGGTCTTGCGGTACGTCAGGTTGCCCCAGCGGTCGCCGGTTTCAGCCTTGATCAAGGCAAAATCGGCGGCAATCGGGTGCTCGAGCACATACATGCGACCGCCGATTTCGCGTGTTTCCTTGCCTTTGGCCAGTTCGGTGCCAAACCCGGTCGGGGTGAAAAACGCACCAATGCCCGCGCCGGCGGCGCGGATGCGCTCGGCCAGGTTGCCCTGGGGAACCAGTTCAAGCTCGATTTTGCCCGAGCGGTAAAGCTCGTCGAACACCCAGGAGTCGGCCTGGCGCGGGAAAGAGCAAATAATCTTGCGTACGCTGCCGGTTTTAAGCAGGGCAGCCAAGCCCACATCGCCATTGCCGGCATTGTTGTTGACGATGACCAGGTCTTTGGCGCCTTGCGCAATCAGGCCGTCGATAAGTTCAGCCGGTTGCCCGGCGCCGCCGAAGCCGCCAATCATGACGGTGGCGCCGTCATGCACGCTGGCCAGCGCCTGCTCTATGGAAGGGGTTATCTTGTCGATCATGTTTTCCCTACGAACATTTAATTGAAAATTCTTTATTTAGTTCTTATAATGAATTTATATTCGTATATAGAACTATTCTACTTAGGATAATAAGCATTCCATGGCTTGTCAATGACCAGGGCATGGCCGTATCTCTTCGAAGCCATTATATAAATGGTCTGCACCGGCGTAAGTTTGGCGCGGTGCGACAGTAAAAATCCATACACTAATAATCAATAATCAGGCAGGACGACAACCATGACGCGATTGGCCCAGGATTTTGGCGATGGAAAAGCCCCGGCGCTTTCCGAAGATGCGTCCGACCCCAAGCCGGGCGACAGCTATGTGCGTTCTTTTGCGCGCGGCTTGGCCGTTTTGCGCAGCTTCGGGGCGGATGCGCGTGCGCAGACCCTGACCGAGGTGGCCGAGCGCACCGGGCTGACCCGTGCCGGCGCGCGCCGCATTCTTTTGACTTTGCTGCATTTGGGGTATGTCACGACCGAAGGGCGGCTTTTTTGCCTGACCCCCAAGGTGCTTGAGCTGGGCTTTGCCTACCTTTCCTCGTTGCCGGTCTGGACCCAAGCGCAACCTGTCATGGAAGGGCTGGTCGAGGAATTGCGCCAGTCTTGCTCGGCCGCCGTGCTGGATGGCGATGAAATTGTCTATGTGGTGCGCGTCCCGGCGCATCGCATTATGTCGGTCAACCTGGGGGTGGGCAGCCGCTTGCCCGCCGACTGCTCGTCAATGGGGCGTGTGCTGCTGGCAGGCTTGCCGCCCGATCAATTAAAACAACGTGTCGACGCCATGACGCTGGTCGCCCATACGCCGCAAACCATTACCGATAAAGACCAGTTGCTGGCGGCGATCGAGCAAGTGCGCATCCAGGGCTGGAGCCTGGTCGACAGCGAACTCGATGCCGGACTGATGTCGATGGCGGCGCCGATTATCGATCACCAGGGGCGTGTGGTGGCCGCTATTAATATTAGCGGCCAATCAAGGACCAACAGTGGGACGCACCTGTTGCAGGTTTGCCTGCCCAAGCTGTTGGCGGCCGCCGCCAAAATCAATATGCTGGTGGGCGCCCGCACGTAAATGGAATAAGCGGGCGTGCATAAAAAAGCGTTGCCTTGAAAACAAAAAGGGCCGGTTCAATGAGCCGGCCCTTGCCATACAACGGCACCGTCTGCGCTTCCCCTTTTCGTTCAGGCTTGATCTGGAGTTGACGTTAGATGTCGAAGAACACCGTTTCATTCGGCCCTTGAAGCTGGATATCGAACTGATAGACGACCTGGCCGTCTTTTTCCGTTCTTTGCCCGATCAGCGTTTTGCGCCGCTCGACCCATTCGATGCCGTTGATTACCGAGTCTTTGGCATTGGCTTCCTGCTCGTCTGAAAAGTACATGCGGGTATTCAGGCCGATGTTGATGCCGCGCGCCACGATCCACAAATTAACGTGGGGCGCCATGAGCTGACCGTGACGGCCGGTGACGGCGCCAGGCTTGATGGTGTCGAACACATAGGTGCCGGTTTCAAAATTGGAGCAGGCGCGGCCCCAGCCACGGAAGCTCGAGTCGTGCGATTTGCCTTCCTGACGGTCGGCGGGGTGGGCGTAACGTCCGGCCGCATTGGCTTGCCAGATTTCGATCAGCACGTCTTTGATGACTGCGCCGCTGCCGTCGAAGACGCGGCCTTCGATGCGAATGCGTTCGCCCTGGGTTTCGGGGCCTACCAGCACATTGCCGAAATTATTTTCGAAGATGTCGAAGCCGGCCTGCTTGGGGGCCAGGCCGATATGCACGTAAGGGCCCGCAGTTTGGGACGCGGTTTCCTTAAGGTAACTAAGCTGATTGGGCCGCATTATTTGCCTCCTTGAAGATGGTTTTCGAACAAGGTTGCGCGCGAGCCGCGCAGAACGATGTCAAAGCGGTAAGCCATGCTGTCCAGCGGAACAAAAGCGTTGCGGTCGAGCACGGCGATGAGTCCACGTATGGATTCTTCGTTGTTGACGGCGCGCACGATCGGACAGGTCGCGATCATGGGGTCGCCCTCGAAATACATTTGCGTAATCAGGCGCTGGGCCCAGCCGGCGCCGGAAATCGAGTAATGGATGTGGGCGGCGCGCCAGTCGTTGATGTTGTTGCGCCATGGATAAGCGCCGGGTTTGACGGTGCGGTAGAAGTAATAGCCGTTTTCGTCGGTCAGGGTGCGCCCGCAGCCGCCGAAGTTCGGGTCGATGGAACCCAGGTAGGTGTCGTTTTTATGACGATAGCGACCCGATGCATTGGCTTGCCATACTTCGACCAGGGCATTGGGAACCGGCTTGCCGTTTTCGTCCAGAACATAGCCGTGCACCAGAATACGCTCGCCGATGGCGTTGCCGTCGTGGGCGTAGTTAAGGATTAAGTCGTTATCCAGGGTGCCGAGCTCATCGGGCGTCCACAGGGGAGCGGTCACGTCCGATAAGGACTGCGACAGCGAAATCAGGGCTTTTTGCGGGGAGCGCAGGACGCTGGTTTTATAGCCGGGCGTGTAAGCGGGCGGATGCACGTTGCGGTCGCGCTGGTAGTACTCACCGAATTGTTCGGTAGGTGTTTTCATTGGCTTCTCCTGTGTGTTTTCATCGGGTCGTCGCACGACCCGGTTGCCTCATAGTAATGCGCAAAAATATTCATGTAAATTGAATTAGATGGCGTTATTTGATAATCTCAGGTTATGGAAAAAGATCTGTTTTCTAGCCGCATGCGTTTGCGTCACCTTCAATGTTTTGTCGCGGTCGCTCAAGAGCAGCATCTGGGCAAAGCGGCCGACAAGCTGCGCTTAAGCCAGCCGGCCATTTCCAAAACGCTGCTGGAGCTTGAAAGCCTGACCGGGCAGCGCCTGGTTGAACGCGGCCGTTTTGGGGCGCGCCTCACATCCGAGGGCCAGGCCTTCCTGACGCACGCGGTTTCGGTGCTCGACGCGCTCGAGGGTGCGCGGCGGGCCACCCAGACCAATAGCGTCGCCGCGCCGCAGGCGGTCTATGTGGGGGCCTTGCCCAGCGTGGCTCCCGATCTGCTGCCCGCGGCGCTGGCCCGGTTTCGCCGTGTTTGTCCCGATGCGAAAACCGATATTCAAATTGCCGCCAATGCGCCTCTGCTCGATAAACTGCAGGCGGGCGAGATCAATTTCGTCCTGGGTCGCATGGCCGATCCGGAAATGATGGTGGGGGTGTCGTTCGAGCTGCTTTATGTGGAACCATTGGCCGTGGTGGCGCGGCCGGGTCATCCCTTGTTTGGCGCCGGCACGATATCCCTTAATGAAGTGATTGCTTATCCTCTGGTCGTATCGACCCGGGGCACCGTTCCGCGCCACAATACCGAAAGCTATTTGCAGTCGCATGGTCTGCGCCTGCCAGCCAATTGCATCGAAACCCTGTCGGTTTCGCTGGCCCGGCTTATTACGATGCAGTCCGATGCCGTCTGGATTGTTCCAGGCGGTGCGGTGCGCGATGACCTGACGCGTCAGGCTTTGCAGCGCCTGCCGGTTACATCCAAGGGTACAGAGGAACCGGTCGGGCTGCTGCGGCGTAGCGAAGCCGGCCTGGGCCTGGCCGCGCTTGAACTGATCAAATCAGTTCGAGAGGTCGCGATGGTTCGCCGTGCGGCAAGCGAATCATGGGTGACAGCGGTTTAAGCAGAAAGTTCGGTCGGCGGCTTACTGGGGAAAACCCCGGCAGGAGACCGGCGGATATGTGTTGACATTGATTATGTTGAAACTTACTCTTACATTCATAAAGTTCTACATATGAATAAATGTTTGTAGTAAGAACTTTTTCAAAATTAAATTCCTTATTGGAATGAGTCTGCCGCAACGCCGAAAAAATCGGTCACAATAATTAGTCATGCGGTCCGGCGTAGGCCCTGTCAATAACCGTTAAAAAACCTGATTGCCCCGCCAGGGGATAACCGAGAGTAGCAAGGAGATAATATGCGTATCCACACAACAGCCGTCGCCATTGCGATGGCGTTCGGCGCCGTCGGCGCCGCCCATGCCGCCGACGACCTGAAAATCGGCATGGTTCTGCCCATGTCGGGGCCTTTCGCGGCATACGGCCAGCAAATCCTGAACGGTGCACGCCTGTATATCAGCGAGCATGGCGATAAAGTGGGTGATCGCAAAGTCGTTCTTTTGGTCAAGGACGATACCGGCGTGGCGCCCGAAATCAGCAAACGCGCGGCCCAGGAATTCGTCGTCAAAGACAAGGTCGATATTCTGGCTGGCTTTGGCTTGACGCCATCAGCCTTTGCGGTGGGCCCGCTGTCTGCGGAAGCCAAAGTGCCCATGGTGGTCATGAACGCGGCCACATCCAGCGTGACCACCAAGTCGCCGTACATTGTGCGCACGTCGATGGCGCTGCCGCAAATCTCCGCGCCGATCGCAACCTGGGCGCTTAAAAACGGCATTAAAAAAGTCTATACCGTGGTGGCCGACTATGGCCCAGGCCACGATGCGGAAAAGCAATTTGTGAAAACCTTCACGGCCGGCGGCGGTGAAATCGTCGGCGAAGTGCGCACTCCGGTGAAAAATCCCGATTTCGCTCCCTTCCTGCAAAAAGTCAAAGACACCAAGCCGGATGCCGTCTTCCTGTTCGTGCCGGCTGGCGAGCAGGGCGTCGCCTTTCTTAAGGGCTACAAAGAGCGCGGCCTGGATACTGCGGGCATCAGGCTGATTTCCACCGGCGACCTGACCGACGAGGACGTGCTCGACGCCATGGGCGACCCGGCCCTGGGCGTGATGACGTCATTCCACTACTCGGAAGCGCATGATTCAGCCCTGAACAAAGCCTATACGCAAGCGTATTACAAAGCCTACCCCGGCAAACGCCCCAACTTCATGTCGGTGGCGGGTTACGACGGCATGAACCTGATTTATAACGCGCTCAAGAAAACCGGCGGCGACGCCAGCGGCGACAAGTTCATCGCGGCCGCCAAGGGCATGAAATGGGAAAGCCCGCGTGGCCCGGTATCCATCGACCCCGAGACGCGCGACATTGTCCAGAATATTTATATTCGCAAAGTAGAGAAAGTCGACGGCAAGCTGCAAAACGTCGAGTTCGATCACATTGCCGACTTTAAAGATCCGGGCAAGCAGTAATTGTGTAAGGCAGCGAACGCGGACGCGTTCGCTGCCAGGTGTTTTATAAAGACGGCTCTTTTCTTATGACGATTATCTTCGATGGCCTTGCCTCGGGCGTGCTGCTCTTTCTAATCAGCGTCGGTCTGTCGGTGACCCTTGGGCTGATGAATTTTGTGAACCTGGCGCATGGCGCCTTCGCCATGTTTGGCGGGTATGCAACCGTGGTGTTGCTCAGCCGTTATGGCGTCCCTTTTTTAGCGACGCTTCCCATCGCAGCCGCCTTGTCGGCGCTGGTTGGCGTGGTGCTTGAACGCAGCTTGTATCGGCACCTGTATAAGGCCAATGGCCTGGACCAGGTCTTGTTTTCTATCGGCCTGGTGTTCATGTCGATCGCGGGCGCGGACTTCTTTTTCGGCCCGTCGCAGCAACCCTTGATCCTGCCGGACTTCCTCAAAGGCCAGATCAATCTGCCAGGGCTCGATATTGGCGTTTACCGCTTGTTCCTGATCGGCGTCGGCCTGGTGATTGTCGGGTTGCTGCAATGGCTGGTGGTGCATACGCGTTTTGGTGCGCAGTTGCGCGCGTCGGTCGACAACCAGCGCGCCGCGCGCGGCGTGGGCATTAACGTCGACCGGGTGTTCAGCCTGACGTTTGCGCTGGGTTCGGCGCTGGCCGGCCTGGGCGGCGCATTGGGCGTTGAAATGCTTGGCCTGGATCCCAGTTTTCCCGTTAAGTACATCGTCTATTTTCTGATCGTGGTGGCGGTGGGCGGCAGCGGCAGTATCAAGGGCTCGTTGGTGGCCGCGCTGATCCTGGGCGTTACCGACGTGGCGGGTAAATATTATGTGCCCGAAGTCGGCGCTTTTGTGATCTACGCCGTGATGGTGGTGATGTTGATCGTCCGCCCTCAAGGGCTGTTCGGTCGCGGCGCGGCGAAATAAGACAAGGTACGAAAATGAACGAAACGACGACCGTCGCTGCGGCCCATCCGGGCTCGGCCGCGCTTGATCTTGGGCCCTTTCGCCGCGCTTCGCGGTGGCGGCCCCTGGAGTATGTATTCTGGGTCATTCCCGTAGCCGCTTACTTTTTGTTTGGCGACGACCTGCTTTTAATGAGCCAGATCGCCATCATGTGCTTGTTTGCGTTGTCTCTGGATTTGATCCTGGGCTATGCGGGCATTCTTTCACTGGGGCATGCGGCTTTCTTCGGACTCGGTGCGTATACCGCCGGCTTGCTTGCTAAATACGGCATGGGCGACCCGTTGATCGGGCTTGTGCTGGCGGCGCTGGTCGCCGGGCTGGGAGGGTTTTTCTCCAGCTTTCTGGTGTTGCGCGGCAATGACTTGACGCGCTTGCTGGTAACGCTGGGCGTGTCGTTGATGCTGTTCGAGCTGGCCAACAAGCTGACCGACTTCACCGGCGGGGTTGACGGTTTGCAAGGGGTCGAAATGCAGCCCTTGTTCGGCCTGTTCGGGTTCGATATGTTCGGTCGCACGGGTTATATCTATAGCGTGACGGTGCTGTTCATTATGTTCTGGTTTGCGCGCCGTCTGGTGCATGCGCCGCTGGGCCAAAGCCTGCGCGGCATTCATCAGAATGGTTTGCGCATGCCGGCGCTGGGCGTGCCGGTCAACCGCCGTTTGGTGCTTATTTATACGGTTGGCGCGGTGTATGCCGGCGTCGCAGGGGCGTTGCTGACGCAAACCAACTCCTTTGTTTCGCTCGATGTGCTCAGTTTTCAGCGCTCGGCCGACTTGATGATTATTCTCGTTTTGGGCGGCACAGGGCGTTTGTACGGGGCGCTGGTCGGGTCCATCGTATTCATGGTGGCTCACCATTATTTGGCCGGCATCAATCCGCAATACTGGCAGTTCTGGCTGGGGCTCTTCTTGGTCCTGATCGTTTTGTTTGCCCGCGACGGCATCCTGGGCGGTGCCGAGCGCCTGATTGCCTGGGTCCGTCATAAAAGCTCAGGCCGGAAAACGCAGGCCCAAACGGAGGGCGCGCAATGACAACCTACGCCTTGCAAACCAAAAACCTGGTCAAGAAATTCGGCGGCTTTGTCGTTACCGACGATGTCAGCCTGAATGTCGAGGAGGGGGCGCGCCATGCGCTGATCGGCCCCAATGGTGCCGGTAAAACCACCTTGATCAATCTGCTCACCGGCTTTCTGACGCCCACTTCGGGTTCGGTCATTCTTAATGGCAAGACCGTGACCGATATGGCCCAACACGCACGCGTCAAGCAGGGGCTGGTGCGCACCTTTCAGATCAATCAGCTCTTTGCCCAGATGACGGTGCTCGAGGCGGTCACCATGGCGGTGTGCGAGCGGATGGGCCTGGGCACCAAGTGGTGGCGCCCCATTGGTTCATTCACCGCGGCGGTCGATGAGGCTGCCGAGCTGCTCACGCGCTTGCGCCTGGCCGACGTGGCGTACGAAAAGACACGCAATCTGGCCTACGGCCGTCAGCGTCTGATCGAGATTGCCCTGGCGTTGGCCGCCAGGCCCAAGGTGTTGCTGCTGGATGAGCCCGCCGCCGGCGTGCCCACCACGGAAAGTCGTGAGCTGTTTGAAACCATTGCGCAATTGCCGCGCGACGTGACCATATTGCTGATCGAACACGATATGGATCTGGTCTTTCGCTTTGCCGAACGCATTTCGGTATTGGTGAGCGGTTCGGTCTTGATGGACGATGTGCCCGACGCCATCGCCCATGACCCGCGTGTAAAAGAAGTTTATCTGGGGGAGTCCGTCAGTGGCTGAGCTGCTTAATCTTGAAAACGTCTGGGCCGGTTATGGCGACGCCACTGTGCTGGAAGAAATTTCGTTCGGCCTGGATCAGGGTGATAGCCTGGCGCTGCTGGGCCGCAACGGCATGGGCAAGACAACCTTGCTGGCCACATTGATGGGCGTGACGCGACTGCGTAAAGGTCGCATTGTGTACCAGGGGCGTGACATGACCCGGGTGCCCGCGCATCAGCGGGCGCATTCGTTTGGCTGGGTGCCGCAAGAACGCGATATTTTTCCGTCGCTGACGCTCGAGGAAAACCTGACCGTGGTGGCTCGCCCCGGGCATTGGGATCTGGCGCGGGTTTATGCCACGTTTCCGCGCTTGAAAGAGCGCCGTACGAATATGGGCAATCAGTTGTCGGGCGGCGAGCAGCAAATGCTGGCCATGGGCCGCGCCTTAATGCTGAATCCCAAGATCTTGCTGCTGGACGAACCGCTGGAAGGCCTGGCGCCGATTATTGTGCAAGAGCTGCTGCAAGTCATTACCAAAATGGTCGCCGAAGGCAGTATGGCGGTCATTCTGGTCGAGCAGCATGCGCATCAGATTTTGCCCATTACCCGCAAGGCCATGGTGCTCGAACGCGGCCGCATCGTATATCAAGGCTTAAGCGCCACCTTGTCGGATAATCCCGACATGCTGGATCAGTGGCTGGGGGTTTCGGCGCACTAACGGAACAGCGTAACGCAATCCGGCAAGAACGCGAAAAAAAGGGGTATCCAATGAGCGATGGACACCCCTTTTTAATTTTCGCACCAGACAAGAAATGAAGAATGGCGCGGCTTTATTTTTTCTAGTCGGCCAGGAAATCAACAACCGCTTGCGTAAAGGTTGCCGGCTGTTCGGTTACGGCCAGGTGCGACGCGCCGTCCAGGACGACCAGCTTGGCGCCGGGGATGTGCTGAACCATGGTTTCCGACATCGATACCGGCGCGCCCTGGTCCAGCGCGCCCGCAATGACCAGCGTGGGGACGCGGATTTGCGCCAGGCGGTCGGTGGTGTCGACGGTGCCCACGGCGTGGCAGCAGCCAATATAGCCGTCCTGATCGGTCGACACGAGGCGGCGGCGGTAGCTGGCCACGATGGCGGCCCGCTCGGTCCGGAAGTCCTCATGGAAATAACGTTCCATGACGGCATCGGCAATGACTTCAATCCCTTTTGATCGCACGGTGTCAATGCGCTGCTGCCAGATGTCACGCACGGCATCGGGGTAGGCCGAGGTGGAGTTGGCGATGATCAGCGCCGAGACCAGGTCCGGGTGGCGGATGGCCAGCTCCTGGCCCACCATGCCGCCCATCGACAGGCCGATCCATACGACGGGACTGCGACCGAGCTCACGCACCAGGCGGGCGGCGTCGTCGGCCAGCTCTTCCATGGTGTAAAGCGTGGCTGGGGCGTCGGAGCTGCCGTGGCCGCGGTGATCGTAAGTGACGACATCGCAATCGGCGGCCAGTGCGTTGGCCAGTGCGTCCCACATGGTCAGGTCGCACCCGAGCGCGTGGCTCAGCACGATGGTTTTACGTGGCTGGCCGTTGCGCGCGGGGCGCAGGCTGTAATGCAGGGCGGGCTTGCTGGCGGTGACGCATTCCTTGCCGATGCCGGAGTGGAAGGTGTCGGCGGGCGCAAGCGGTTCAAGCGTGTAGCCGATCTGCGGGCCAAGCTCGCGCAAGATCGCCATGGTGTGCGTAAAGGCGGTGTTGGCCGCCGGCACGCCCGCATAGATGGCGTTTTGGATCAGCACTTCCTTGAGCTCGTCCGGTGTGAGACGGCTGTCGGGGCTGCCCAGCAGGGCGGCGCGCACATGCAGTTCGAACTCTTCCCAGCGCCCCAAAGCCATGGTGGTGGTCAGCACCATGATGCGCCGGGTTTTCTTTTCCAGCCCCGGCCGGCCCCAGATCTCGTTCCAGGCGAAGCGGGTAATCAGTTCCTGAAATTCGGCATTAAAGCTGTTGGCGCGCGAGATGGAGCGGTCTACCCAGGCGTCGCCCAGGATTTCGCGACGGTTTTTCAGGCCGCGTTCGAGGTCATGGTCAATTGGATCGAAACTCATTGGTCAGGTACTCAGCAGTTAGGTTAAAGGGGGCGCGGCAGATTGCGCGCGCGATAGAAGCTTGGTGACTAGTCTTGGGCCGGCGACACAGCGGCGCGCAATGCGGCAAGCTGATCTTGCGCCAATGCGGCGGCGCTGGCGCTGGCGGCCACCGGGTCGAACAGGGCTTGCAGCGTGGGCATATCGATGGCCTGGCGCAGGTCTTGCTCGGTTTGGACGGTATGGCTGACGACGTCGTACAGCGATTGCTGGTTGGCGACCGCTTGCCGGGTCAGCTCTTCCATCAGATGGTGGGCTCGCGGGCGGCCAATGACGCTGGCCAGGTAGATGGACACCGCCTCGGCGAAAACCAGACCTTGCAGCGCATCGATATTGTGCCGCATGCGTGCGCTGTCGATGTGCAGGCCGTCCATGGCCTCGCGTAGCGCGCGAAGCGCGCCGTGAGCGCTCAGGAACAAGCCCGGCCATTCCGCCAGTTCGGCCTGCCAGTTGCCCAGCCCGCGTTCATGCTGCTGGCCCATGCTGGCCAGCAGGGCGGCGGCCCGCTGGGGCGTGCGCCCGGCAGCGGCCAGCGCAATCATGGAGGACACCGGGTTGCGCTTATGCGGCATGGCGGTCGAGCCGCCACGGCCTTGGCCCGAGGGTTCGGCCAGTTCGGCAATTTCGCCCTGAGCCATCAGGCTGAGGTCGGCGGCAATCTTGCCCAGGCTGCCGACCAGTACAGCGATTTCAAGCCCCAGTCGCACCCACTCGTCGCGCTGGGTGTGCCAGGTCGCGTCGGGCGCTTTAAGGTTCAGGCTGGAGGCCACGCGTTTGACGACGGCCGGACCTTTGTCGCCCATGACGGCCAGCGTGCCGACGGCGCCGCCCAGCTGCAACTGCAGTGCGCGTGCCGCGATGTCTTTCAATTGCGTGCGTGCGCGAACCAGGGGCGCGGCCCAGCCGGCCAGTTTGAAACCCAGGCGGGTGACTTGCGCGGGTTGCATCAGGGTGCGGGCCAGCACCGGAGTAGGCAAGTGGGTTTCGCCCAGGTGAAGCAGGCGGGTGATCAGCGCCTGCAGTTCGGCGTCGATCAGGGCCAGCGCGTCGCGCGTGACCAGCACCATGGCGGTGTCGATCACGTCCTGGCTGGTGCTGCCCCAATGAACATGGCTGGCTGCTTCGGCATCCGTGTCGGCCACGGCCTTGGTCAGTGCTTTGACCAAAGGAATGGCCATGCTGCCGGCGGGGCGGCTGGCAAGCACAATGGCGTTGATGTCGTAGTGGGATGCCTTGCAATGCCGGGCGATTGCTGCGGCCGCGGCGACCGGGATAATGCCTTCATCGGCCTGCGCACGCGCCAGGGCTTCTTCGAATGCCAGCATGGCCTGTATGACCGGCGCGTCATCGAACACGTCGATCATTTCAGTGGAAGTGAGAAAACTGTCAAAAATTAAAACGCTCACAGCAACTCCGGTTATTGCACAGGGCCTGGTGTGCCGTCTGGTTGGTTTCGACCGTATCCGTATCTAATAACCCGACAGCCCACCAGGCAGGTTGGCTGCATTTTAACCCGCCGTCGGGTTGAGCCGTTGCCTGGCGCACGTCACGACAAAGCGTGTACTTGTTAACGTTGAAAAAAAGCGCGCACGGCAAGGTTAAGCCGTGCGCGCCGCAGGCAGGGGTTTAGCGGGTCAGGACGATGCCAGGGCTCGTTTGCCAGGCACGGCATTAAGCGGCGCCGCCGGGTTGGGGCGCTTGCCGGACGGAGTCTGTCTGTTTCCGCCGCTGGCGGCGGCCGATGTCCTGCCGAATGCCGCCGAACTCAAAAAGGCCGGTTTGGCCGTATGCGGCTTGCCGGTTTTGAATACGCCGATGGCATCGCTCAGGTTTTCGGCTTCGCCCGACAAGGTGCGTACGGTTTGGCCCAGGTCTTGTACGAGCGCGCCGTTTTCCTGGATGACCCGGTCCATTTGCCCGATAGCCTGGTTGATTTGTTCCAGGCCGCTGGACTGCTCGACGGACGCGGTGGATATGTCGCCCATGACATCGGTGACTTTCGTGACCGAGTCGACAATCTGCTGCATGGTGGCGCCGGCGCGTTCGGCCTGTTCCGACCCGGCCGCAATGCGTGCAACCGACTCGTCGATCAGCACTTTGATTTCTTTAGCCGCCTGCGAGCTTTTCAGGGACAGGTTGCGCACTTCGCCGGCCACGACGGCAAAGCTTTTACCGGCTTCACCCGCACGGGCTGATTCGACGGCGGCATTAAGGGCCAGGATATTCGTCTGGAAGGCAATGCCTTCAATCACCGACACAATATCGCCGATTCTGCTGGAGCTGCTTTGTATGCCACGCATGGTGTCGACCACCTCACTGACCGCCACGCCGCCGCGCTGCGCAATTTGCATGCTATCGTCGGCCAGTTTGTTGGCCAAATGGGCGTTGTCGGCATTTTGCTTGACCGTGACGGTCAGCTCTTCCATGGCGGCGGCGGTTTGCTGCAGCGACGCGGCCTGATCTTCAGTGCGGGCGGACAAATGGGCGTTGTTGGTGTTCAGCACTTGCGATACGTGCCCCGTTGCCGCCACACCGGCTTGTACGTCGTCGCTGATGCCGACGAGCCCCTTGCGCATGGTGTCGAAATAAAAATTAAGCTTGTTGATATCGGGGTCGGAGTCCGATTCCAGTTCTGTGGTCAGGTTGCCGGCGGCGATCTGGCGCGCCACATGGGCAAGCTTGTCGAACGAGTGCTGCAAGCGAGAGGCAATTCGCCATGCGTACCAAGCTGAAGCGGCCGTGGTCAGGCCGATTGCCGTCCAGAACAGCCCCTGGGATTCGGCCGGTACGCCGCCCGTTGCGGCAAAGTAGCTGGAAACGCCAATGCCGCCGATCGCCAGCATCATTGTTTTGAGCATGCGCATGCCTACCGTGTTTTTGAACGGCAGGGCGGCAACGTCGACAAGGCGACGCCATCCGCATCGCACGCGCTGGCCTTGCTTGACCGTGTAGCCACCGGCCTGGCCCGCGTTGATGTCGTCGTAAAACGCCTGTGCGCCGCGAATTTGTTCTTCCGATGCTTGCACTCGCACCGACGCATAGCTGGTGACTTCGCCGTTTTCAAAGATGGGGTAGGCGTTGGCCAGCACCCAATAAAACCCGCCGTCTTTGCGCCGGTTCTTGACCAGGCCCAGCCACGGTTTGTTGGCTTTAAGCGTTTCCCATAAATCGGCAAAGGCTTCGGGCGGCATGTCCGGGTGGCGGATGATGTTATGTGCCTTGCCGATCAGTTCTTCGCGCTCGAATCCGCTGATTTCCACAAATGCCGGATTGGCATAGGTGAGGCGTCCTTTGAGGTCGGTAATCGAGATTAGATACTGGTCATCACGTACTTTTGTTTCGATGTCCGTGATGGGGAAATTCTTGCGCATAAAAAAGCCCGTCATCCTGTCAAAGGTTAAACCCACCGGAGCGCTGGAGGCGTCGCTGCTTAGGGCGGAGGTAGTCCCATGGAGTGTGGCACGATATTAAGGGATGTATCGGCACGATGAATTGACATTAATCAGGGCAGTTTGAACTAATCGATTCAAAATGATCGATCCGGTCAACACGCAGCCGTTCGCCCGGCCATAAAAAAGGGCTGGCGCGCCGTCTGCGCGTCAGCCCTCTAGCCGGCTAAAAGCTGGATCAATACAAGACTTTGGGCAGCCAAAGCCCAATCATCGGGAAGATGTAGAGCAGGATCAGAGCCAGTACCTGAATTCCCATGAACGGCATCATGCCCATGAAAATCTGGTTAAGGGTAACGTGCGGCGGCGCAACGCCTTTCAGATAGAAGGCGGACATCGCGACGGGTGGGGAAAGGAACGCCGTCTGCAGGTTCATGGCAACCAGGATGCCGAAGAACAGGGGGTCGACGTTGTAGTGCGCCAGCAAGGGCAGGAAAATGGGCATGAAGATCACAATGATCTCGGTCCATTCCAGCGGCCAGCCGAGCAGGAAAATAACAACCTGCGCCAGTATCATGAACTGCAACGGGGTCAGGTCCATGCCGATGACCCAGTTGTTGATGATCTCCTGTCCGCCAAGCAAGGCGAAAGCCGCCGAAAATATGCTGGAGCCTACAAACAGCCAGCACACCATTGCACTGGTTTTTGCGGCAAGGTAGACCGACTCCTTGAGCATGTCCATGTTCAGGCGTCGATACGCCAGCGCCAGCAATATGCCCCCGAATGCGCCCATGGCGGCCGCCTCGGAAGGCGTGGCGAACCCGAACACAATGCTGCCTAACACCGCCAGGATCATGAGCGCCAGAGGAAAGAAGGAGCTCATCAACATCTTGAAAATTTCCAGCCGTGCAAAGGTGAAGTACACGTAGAAAATAATCAATGCAGCCAGGAAAACGCCAAATACGATCCAGAATGTCGTGGGGGCGGGCGTACGGATTGCGCTTTCGGCCTCGGCGGTGGGCTCTTCGGCCTGGGCTTGTTCCGGTGTCGTCGGAGTGCTTGCGCCGGGGGGCTCGGCCAATCCGCCGGCAACCGGCGGTTCGGACAGACCGCCGCCAGCCATTGGCGGTTCTTGTAAGCCGCCGCTGAATTGCGTGCCGGAGTCGAACGAGCTGAAGCCCATTTCCTGAAGGCCTTCGGGCATGGCAGCAGGGGGCGCCGTAACTATTTTGTAGCTCAAACCCATGACAAGCGCGAACACCAGTGCCGGCACCAAGGTAATGAACAGTTGGCCAAGCAAGGTGCGCGTGGGGATATTGGCATTGCGCTTGCCCTTGAGCGCGCCAATCAACCCGGGCAACGCACGGTTGGTAACCGTGTCTTTAATGCTTTGAGCGAACTCGGGAAGCGTGACGCGGCGCTCTTCTTCGGAAAGCGGTGGCGCCCATTTGGGTTTTACTTTGGCTATGACAACAATGTAGAGCACATACAGTCCCGCCAGCATGATGCCAGGGAAGAAGGCGGCCGCATAAAGCTTTACCACCGACACGCCCGCTACGGCACCGTACACAATCAACAGCACCGACGGCGGTATCATGATGCCCAGGCAACCGCCTGCGGTAATCGCACCGGCCGAGAGCTTGATGTCGTAGCCGGCCTTCAACATGGCGGGCAGGGCCAGCAGACCCATCAGGGTAACCACGGCGCCCACAATTCCGGTCGCGGTGGCGAACACGGCGCAAGTAATGACCGTTGCCACGCCCAGCGAACCGGGTATGCGCGCCATGACCAGATGCAGGCTTTTAAACAGCTTTTCGATCAGGTTGGCCCGTTCGACCAAATACCCCATGAAAATGAACAGCGGCACGGCAATGAGCACATCGTTGGTCATGACGGCGTACGTGCGCAGCACCATCAGGTCGAGTGTTTGCTCGATGGCCAGTTGCATTCCCATGTCGCGATAGGCCAGCCAGGCAAAAAAGACGCCCATGCCCATTAAGGTGAATGCCGTCGGGAAGCCCAGCATGATGGCGACCACGATCAGGGCCAGCATCAACAGGCCGTAGTGCCCGTTGGTTATTTCGCTGGGGCTGGGCATCAGTACGAATAAAGCAACAACAATACCGACTAAAATCGAAAGTCCAAACCAGACTTCTTTCCTCATGTTGGGCTCCCATTTTTGTTTGTGATCAGGGCATCGAGCTTGTCGATATCTTCGGTTTTGACGTGCACCATGTCTTTGAGTTTGTCTACGTCGACTTCCTCGACGTCGCGCTCGCGTGCCGGCCATGCCCCGTTTTTAAGGCACTGCACGCAGTACACGACTTCGACAATGCCTTGAGCCAACAGCGCAAAGCCCGAAATGGGAATAATGGCTTTGAACGGATAAATGGGAGGCCCGTCGGCGGTAATGGTGGAGTGTTCGTTGATGACCCAGGATTCAGAGGCGTAGTTGTAGCCCGCCCAGACCAGGGCGATGACCCCCGGGAAAAAAAACACGATGTACAAGGCCAGGTCCAGGCCTGCTTGCAGTCGCGGCGGAAAGAAGCCGTAAAGCACGTCGCCGCGCACATGGCCGTTCTTACCGAGCGTATAGGCGCCCGCCATCATGAACAGGGCGCCATACAGCATGTTCATGGCGTCGAATGCCCAGGCGTGCGGCTGGTGAAACGCATAGCGTGAAAAGACCTCGTAGGTCACGAACAAGGTGAGGATGAGGACGCACCAGCCAAACAGTTGCCCGACCCAGGTATTTACCCTGTCAATAGTACGTAATAGATTTTGCATGGTCGTTGGCCTTGCGAGAGTAAGCGCATGAAGCGGGCACCAGCACGGCCGTAGCCGCGCTGGTGCCTAAGCAGCGATAAGAGTCATCGGGGGGAAATTGCGCAAACGCGCTTCAATGATCAGCTTTTCTTGGCTGCCGGCCGGGCAAAGTAGTGGTTGTAGGCCATGCGACGGTTGTTGTTGGTGTCCATGTCCCACGCCACGGCGCGTGCCGCGAATGCCTTTTGAGAGGCTTCGATTTCTTTGAACAGGGCATTGGTTTCGGCTTTTTTGGCCACCACCTGGTCCCAGGTTGTGAGCTGCTTTTGCAGAATGGTGTCGGGCGTTTTGTAGAACTTGACGCCGTCGTCTTTCTGCAGCTTGATGTAGTCTTGCGAGTAACGATCGATGGCTTTCCAGGACATGTCGGCTGACGCGGCCTCGACGGCGTTTTCGATGATGGCGCGCATTTTGTCCGGCAGGGCTTTGTACTTGTCCTTGTTGAAAGTGATTTCGAAGGTTTCGGACGACTGGTGGAAGCTTTGCAGCATGCAAACCTTGGATACGTCGGGGAAACCCAGCAGGCGATCGGAAGTGGCGTTGTTGAACTCGGCGCCGTCAAGCAGCCCGCGGTCGAGCGCCGGAACGATTTCGCCGCCAGGCAGGGCGTTAACGGCAGCGCCCATGGCGGTGAACAAGTCGATGGCCAGGCCGTTGGTGCGGAATTTCAGTCCTTGCAGATCTTCGGCTTTGGTCACCGGGTTTTTAAACCAGCCCAGCGGTTGTGTCGGCATGGGGCCGCTCAGGAAGGAAACCACATTGCCGCCGATGGCGTCGTACAACTTGACCAGCAGTTCTTTGCCGCCGCCGTATTTGTGCCAAGCCAGAATCATGTTGGCGTCCATGCCAAAAGCGGGGCCCGACGAGTACAGCGCAAGGGCGTTTTGTTTGCCATAGCTATAGCCCAATACGCCGTGTCCGCCGTCGAGCGTGCCCTTGGACACGGCATCGAGCAACGCGAAAGCGGGCACGACGGCACCGGCAGGCAATACTTCGATTTTTAGCTCGCCGCCAGTCATGTCGTTGATTTTTTTGGCGAAGTCGAGCGCGTATTCGTGGAAAATATCGACAGTCGGCCAGGTGCTTTGGAAGCGGAAGTTGGTTGGGGCTTGCGCGCTGACGATTGCGGGGAAGCCCATGCCGACCGCAGCGGTGACGCCTGCCGCGGCACCCCCCAGGAATTTGCGGCGTGAAGAAACTGATTGTTCAGCGGTTGTAGCGTTTGTTTCTGAAACGGTTGCTACTTTGGAATTGCTATCGGCCATCGTTGTCTCCTGTGTGGCGTGTAAAACTTTATAGTTAGTTACTCTGCGACATGATACAAACTGCGACTTCAATAAGAGTTATATGCTGGTACGTTCCGCGCCGTCAAGATGATTCAACTAGGTGTAAGTTCCTATATTGATTCGATTTAATAGGGTTTAGCGCATTAAGTGAATCATGTTTTTCCTTCTGGTCGGCGTATTACGTAAGCCTGTTTTGGCGGTTTTTTATGAGATTAGCCTATCTCGAAATTGGCCATTTTTTCCAGAGTCCGTACCATTGCGGAGTGATCCCAGCCCGATCCGTCATGTGCGGCGCAGGCATTGAATAGCTCCTGGGCGACTGCAGTGCCCGGCAGCGACACGCCAATTTGCCGGGCGGTGTTCAAGGCCAGGCTCAGGTCTTTCTTATGCAGCTCAATGCGAAAGCCAGGGACAAAATTACGCTTGATCATGCGCTCGCCATGAACGTCCAGAATGCGAGAATTAGCAAAACCGCCCATCAAGGCCTGACGCACTTTGGACGCATCGGCTCCTGCCTTGGAGGCCAGGAGCAGGGCTTCGCCCACGGCTTCGATGGTGAGCGCCACAATAATCTGATTGGCCACCTTGGTGATCTGGCCGTCGCCGTTACCGCCCACCAGAGTTATATTCTGGCCCATTAGATTAAAGAGAGGTTTGATTGTCTCGAATGCCGCTTCGCCGCCGCCGACCATGATGGTCAGGCTTGCGGCCTTGGCGCCGACTTCGCCGCCTGACACGGGCGCATCCAGATACTCGCAGCCCTGTTCATTAATGCGGCGGGCAAATTCTTTCGTCGCCATGGGCGAGATTGAACTCATATCGACTACGGTTTTTTTGGGGATAAGTCCATAGGCAACCCCGTTTTCCCCAAACAGCACTTGTTCGACTTGGGGCGTGTCGGGCAGCATGGTGATGATGATCTCGCTTCGTTGCGCAACGTCAGCGCCGTGGGCGCATTCCTTGGCGCCCGCGTCGATCAGCGTTCGGGGTGTGCCGCTGCGGGTGTAGGTGAAGAGCGTATGCCCCCCTTTGATAAGGTTGGCAGCCATGGGGGCGCCCATAATACCTAGTCCGATAAAGCCGATATTAGCCATGTTGGAGTCTCCGGGTCAGGTTGCGGTTGGGACGGCAAAGGCGCTCATCCAGCCCAGGCCTTCGTATGTATGGGTTGCGGGTTTGTATTCGCATCCAACCCAGCCTTTGTAATCTAGGCTGTCGATGTATGGAAGCAACCAGTCGAAATTGATTTCTCCTGTGCCCGGCTCGTGGCGTCCGGGGTTGTCGGCAAGCTGGATATGGGCGATTTTCGCCAGGTTTTGGGCAATCGTGCTCGCCAAATCTCCTTCCATACGTTGTGCGTGGTAGATGTCGTATTGAACAAAAAGGTTGTCCGAGCCGACTTCGCGAATGATATTTAGCGCCTGATTGGTGCGAGTCAGATAAAAACCCGGAATGTCGAAGGTGTTGATCGGCTCAATCAGCAGACGAATGCCGGCATCTTTTAGTTTGTTCGCGGCAAAGCACAAGTTATCGACAAAGGTTGCATGGACAATATCCGGGTCGGCGTTTAGAGGAGCGATGCCCGCCAGGCAGTTGAGCTGTCGACAACCAAAGGCAGTGGCATAGTCAATAGCCAGGCCGACCCCCTCTTGAAATTCGCCGATTCGGCCGGGATGGCACGCGATGCCGCGCTCGCCGCCTTCCCAGTTTCCCGCCGGCAGATTGTGCAGGACCTGGATCAGGTTGTTGTAGCCGAGTCGGTCGGCCAGTGCATTTTTGTCGAAGGCATAAGGAAACAGGTATTCCACGCCGGCAAAACCGGCGTCGGCTGCAGCGTTGAAGCGGTCAAGAAAGTCGAACTCATTGAAAAGCATGGACAGGTTGGCAGCGAGCTTGGGCATGCGCGGGTACTCCTTTTGAATGGACGTTGGCGGCTTAATCGAGCAAGGCTATCGCGGTAGGAGCATCACCCGCTTTTTCGGCCATCGCTTCGAATTCGATGATGTTGTCAATTTCGGTTCCCATGGACACATTGGTGACTCGCTCCAGAATAAATTCAACGACCACCGGAACTTTGTGCTGTTTCATCCAGACGCGGGCCTGGGCGATGGCTGGTTGAATATCTTCTGGGCGATGCACGCGGATGGCCTTGCAGCCCAGTCCTTCGGCCACGGCGACATGGTCGACGCCGTAGCCGTCGGTTTGCGGGGCATTGATGTTGTCAAATGCAAGTTGCACGCAATAGTCCATGTCGAAGCCACGTTGCGACTGGCGGATCAAGCCCAGATAGGCGTTGTTGACGACGATATGAATATAGGGAATGTTGAATTGTGCCCCCACGGCCAGTTCTTCAATCATGAACTGGAAGTCGTAATCGCCCGAGATCGCTACCACTTCATCGTCAGGGCAGGCGGTGCAGACGCCTAAGGCAGCAGGAATGGTCCACCCCAGCGGGCCGGCCTGACCGCAATTGATCCAGTTGCGGGGCCGGTATACATGCAGGAATTGCGCTGCGGCGATCTGGGAAAGGCCGATGGTGCTGACATAGCGCGTGTCTTTGCCGAAGGCTGTGTTCATTTCTTCGTATACACGTTGTGGCTTGAGCGGCGTCGTGTCGAAGTGAGTTTTGCGCTGCATGGATTTTTCTTGCTTGCGGGCCAGGCACAGGGCTGCCCACGTACTGCGGTCTTGCAACTCGCCCGCAGCTTCAAGATTCCGGGCCGCTTCGATCATCAGTTCCAACGCTGCGCCGGCATCGGAGGCAATGCCGTAGTCCGGCCCGAAGACACGGCCGATTTGGGTGGGCTCGATATCGATATGCACGAACCTACGGTCTTGAGTGTAAACATCGATCGATCCTGTGTGGCGATTGGCCCAGCGGTTGCCGATGCCAAGAACGAAATCCGAGGCCAGCAGCGTGGCATTGCCATAGCGGTGCGATGTCTGTAGCCCCACCATGCCTGCCATCAGCGGATGATCGTCGGGAATGACACCCCAGCCCATGAGGGTTGGAATGACAGGGATGCCAGTTAGTTCGGCAAAGAGCTGAAGTTTGTCCGCGGCGTCGGCGTTGATGACTCCTCCGCCCGAGACGATGACGGGGCGTTCGGCGCGGTTGAGCATGTCAACGGCTTTAGCGGCCTGCGCCCGTGTCGCCGTCGGTTTATAAAGGCTTAAAGGTTCGTAGGTGTCGGGATCGAATTCGATCTCGGCCATTTGAACGTCGAAAGGAAGGTCGATCAGCACGGGACCGGGGCGCCCCGAGCGCATGATGTGAAAGGCTTGCTGGAATACGCGTGGCACTAATGCAGGCTCCCGCACCGTTACGGCCCATTTGGTTACGGGCTTGGCCATGGATTCGATGTCCACGGCCTGGAAGCTTTCTTTGTGCAACTGCGATCGAGGAGCCTGGCCTGTGACACATAGGATGGGAATGGAGTCTCCCCAGGCCGAGTACAGGCCGGTCAGCATATCTGTGCCTGCGGGGCCGGATGTGCCAAGGCACACCCCGATATTGCCCGGCTTGCTGCGAGTGTAGCCTTCGGCCATGTGCGAGGCGCCTTCCACATGTCGCGCCAGAATGTGTTTGAAATTGCCGTTATCGCGCAAGGCGGCGTAAAGCGGATTGATGGCGGCCCCCGGAACGCCAAATACTATGCTGATACCTTCTTTTTGCAAAACGGCTGCGGCGGCGTCGACGGCTCTCATTCGGGTCATGACTGCTCCTTATTCGGATAGATGAAAAATCCTTGATAAGGTCAGAATAAAGAAAGTGGTGGGATAGTTGAATAGCCGGTGACATCGGTTCTATCGATACTTTTAGTATGTATACGAGCACCTTCTCATCAAGATAAAACACTATAATTTCCAGAGCATCCCTTATCAAAGGTACGGAATGGACCGTTACACCGCAATACGTAGTTTTGTACTGGTAGCTGAAAAAGGCAGCTTTGCCGGCGCGGCTTTGATGGAGGGAGTAACGCCTGTCGTGATGGGGCGCCGCCTGACGACACTGGAGCAGCGGCTGGGCGTGCAGCTCATGCACCGTTCCACACGCGGCCTGGCCCTGACCGATCTGGGTGAGCAGTTTCTTGAAAATTGCCAGCAACTGATGCGTGATTTTGACGCGGCTGAAGGCAGTATTAGCGCAGGGCGAAGCGTGGTGCGCGGCCATTTGGTGGTGTCGGCGCCCGCGGCGTTTGGACGCCGCCACGTCGCGCCGCATGCAGCGGCCTTTCGTGCGTGCCACCCCGAACTGCGCCTGTCATTTAACTTCACGGACAGTGTCGTCGACCTGGTGCGCGAAGGTTACGACGCAGCCATTCGGATCGGCGAGGTGCGCGACCCGAACTATGTGGCCGTACGTTTGTTTCCCAACCGCAGAGTGGTTTGTGGTACCCCGAATTATTTTGAACGCCATGGCGTGCCGCGTGCACCCGAAGACTTGGCGCGCCATAATTGCCTGGCCTTCAATCTGCAAGGAGGGCAACAGCGCGGCTGGATTTTCGTGCGCGATGGGAAGCCTTTTGCTGTGCGGGTCGATGGCGATTTGGCCTGCAACGATGGCGAGTTGCTATATGGATGGGTCAGGCAGGGGCTGGGTGTTGGCTGGCGATCCACATGGGAGATACAAGCCGAACTCAAACAGGGGGCGCTAATGACGGTGCTGGACGAGTTCGCCCTGCCGGGCTACGACATACAGGCCGTGTATCCGCAGCAGCGGTATCTTCCCGCCAAGGTGCGTCACTTTATCGATTACCTTCGGCGAGTTTATAACGAGCCCCGCTACTGGGAGGGCGGGAAGGCACCTTGAGCCAGATGCCTGTTTCGGAGCGATGCAACACACGGTTTCTGTAAGCGGCGTCTAAAGTTGAACCTGTGCCACTCCAATGCCGTCGAACTCGACTCGCACCCGATCGTTGGCTTGCGCATCAAGCATGCCCACCCAACTGCCGGTGGTCACAACGGTTCCGGCAGGCACTGTGTTGGCATTTTGCGTTGCATGGCGTAGCCATTGGCTGATGCCCCACACCGGGTTGCCCAAGGGGTGCGTGCCTTGTCGTTCGACCACAGGCTGCTGTCCAATGGAAACGCGACAGGTCTGCTGAGTCCAGTCAACGGGAATCCAGGGCGCCCACTCGCCTAATATCAAGGCTCCGTGCGATTGCAAGTCGGCCAGCTTTAGCAGCGCGGACGCTGACATTGCTTCGGCCCAGCGTGAGTCGACAATTTCAATTGAAACGGCCATGGCGTCAATGAGTGTGGATGCGCTGGCCTCATCAAGCGAGTCGGCCATGGCCTGATCGACGTCCCCGCCCAGGCGTAAAGCGACTTCCGCCTCGATGTAGCGCAGGTTGAATAAGAACTCTCCGGCAGCGGCCGGGCTCGCCCAAACGCCACCGGGCGGCAAGGGCGCATGGGTCAATGCCGCCTGACGCGATGGGCCGCCTGACTTCCAGTGCATCGGTTTGCGGGCGCTGAACCAGCCCATTCGTTCAGCCACGCCTGCCTGCACGGCATAGGCTTGCTGTGCCGTAGAAAGCACGTTATCTAAAGCCGAGGCGTTGACAGGGCGGTGTGCGCCGCGAGCTTTCAATAACGCGTCGATAACCGTGTTGACAGGGTCTTGAGACATGTAGGGCGTTCCTTGCAAAAGTAGTTGATATAGGAGGGGGACGGCTGAGTTCGCATTAACGCGATCAGTGTCAACACTGGGGCCAGCGATCGGCCCAGAGCACAGCCGCTTCGTACGCGGCTCCTAATTCAAGTAACAGATCATCCGACCCATAGGCTGAAACCAGTTGTATGCCTATCGGCATGCCATTGGAAGCGGGGTCAGCCGGAATCGCTAATGCAGGCAAACCTGCCGCATTGACCCAGCCGGTAAATACAGCATGGCCACGCGGGCCGACGGGAAGGCCGGCAATGACGGAAGGGAAGGCTTCTTTAGCAGGCCAGGGCAAGGCGGCGGCAGCCGGAGTTATAAGAACGTCGAACCGGGTGAAGGCCTGAGCGCAATCGCGACGCAGGCGCTCGACATCTTCTATGATGTCCCACAGCCGTGTCGCGGCAAGGCCGGCCCCTTGTTCGGCCATGTCCAGGTACTTGGGCGATGCCTCTGTGCGCCAGTCTGGATGCCGCATGAACAGGCGAGCCAGTCCAATTTGTCCGACGATGGGCCAGGCGTCTGTCATGAAACCCAGATCTAGTGGCATGGGCCCTTCGGAGATGGTGTGGCCAAGATCGCTGAAGCGAGCCGCAGCGCGGGCACAATTAGCGGCGATTTCGGGATCTACTGGGGCGCCGTCGATCGTCGGTACATAAAGAATTCGCAAAGGACCCTGTGCTTGCTTGGCGCGCGCCGCATCGGCCGCAAACGAACGGCGATCTATAGGCGAGGGGCCGCGCAGTAGGTCAAACATCAACTTGGCATCAGCGACCGTTCGCGCTAACGGGCCGACCACTTCGAAATCAAGAAGCAGCGACGGCAAGCCGCGTTCGCGTGCTATCGCGCCGATTGAGGGTTTGAGTCCAACCAGGCCGCAGTGTGATGCGGGCCTTCGAATAGAGCCGCCACCGTCGGTGCCAAGCGCCAGAGGCGTAACGCCCGCCGCCACGCTGGCGACCGCACCGCCGCTTGATCCGCCGGGAGTAAGGGAAGGGTTCCAGGGGTTGCCGGTAGCGCCGAAAATACGGTTGTCGGTGTAGCCTTCAAGAGCAAATTCGGGCAGGTTGGTCTTGCCGATGATCAGCGCGCCCGACGCACGGATACGGGCGACAGGAAGTTCATCAAACGCGGCTTGGTAGGTGCGCAATGCCGGCGAACCCCACGTGGTGGGCTGATCTTGCGTCAATAAATTATCTTTGATGCTAATCGGAATGCCGTCCAGCATCGAGAGCGGCCGGCCGGCGGCGAAACGTTCGGCTGCCGCGTCGGCATCCCGAAGCATTGCGGCATCGCGCCTGGCCACTACCGCATTCAAAACCGGATTCACCGCATCAAGACGCGCCAGGCTGGCTTGGGCGACCACGCGCGGGCTCAATGTGCCATCGCGATAACGGCGCTGCAGCTCAACGGCTGGCAAACGCCATACTTCAACGTTATCTTTCATACTTTCCTCACCTTACCTTACATATGAGCGGGTAACCAGGTCACCAGTTCTGGCACGATAAGCAAGAGCAAGGTGAACAGGAGCATGATGACAGCAAAAGGCAGTGCCCCCCAGATCGCATCCTGGATTCCGCCGTTATCGGGACGGATTCCATGAACGACGAATAAGTTCATGCCGACCGGCGGGGTAATCAAGCCCAGTTCGCACATGAGCACGATAAAAATGCCAAACCAGATAGGATCGACGCCAAGCGCGGTCGCAATGGGGTAGGTAATCGGAATCGTGGCCACCTGCATGGACAGCACATCCATGAACATGCCCAGAATCAGGTAGAAAACAATCAGCGCCAGGATTAATCCAGTCGCTGAAAGACCCAGATCGACCACCCATTTGGTCATGGTCTCAGCCACGCCGGTCAGGCTGATCGTCAGGTTCAAAATGAAAGCCGCCATCATGATCAGCAGAATCATGCCGCTTATGCGGGCGGTGGAAATAAAGCAGTTTCGCAGCAGCTGCCAGTTCAGGCGGCCGGAATGCCAGACAAAGGCCAGGGCGGCGATTACCCCCAAAGCTGCGCTTTCGGTAGTGGTGGCGATGCCAAAATACAGGCTGCCCATTACGATGCCGAACACCACAGCAGGAGGAATCAGATGGCGCAACACACGTATACGTTCAGCCAACGGTACTTTGGCTTCACGCATGGTCTGCCCGCTCCAGAGTGAGGACAAGGTGATATACAGCATGAAAAAGCCGGTCAGCAACAGGCCGGGAACGATGCCGGCAATAAACAGCTTGCCTATCGAGTTGTTGGTCAGCGAGCCGTAGACGATCATGTTTATGCTGGGGGGGATCAGAATGCCCAGCGTGCCGCCGGCGGCCAGCGAGCCGAGCGAAGCGCGCATGGAGTAACCTCGCGCTTGCAGCGATGGCAGCGCGACGGTGCCTACCGTGGCGGCTGTCGCAACCGACGAGCCCGAGGTCGCGGCAAACAAGGCGCAGCTACCGATGTTGGTGTGCAGCAGACCGCCGGGGAGCCGGCCAAGCCAGGCAGACAGCGCGCCGTACATGCGGTCGGCGATGCCTGAGCGCAATAACAATTCGCCTAGCAATACGAAGAGCGGGATGCAGGTGAGCAGATTCTCGTTCTGCACTCCCCACACTACGGGCGCGATAGAGTCCAGGAACGGTGCCCCATATGCCGCAATGCCACCGATAATGCCAACCAGCGCCATTGCGACCGCAATCGGAAGGCCGATCAGCATCATGCCGAGCATAGCGAAGAACGCCAGCGAAATGATGCCGGCGTTCATGACGGTGCTCCCGGAGCGTCCTGACGCTGGGCCAGATCGATCAATTCTTCTTTCAGTTCCTCTTTGGCGCTTTTCGGGGAAAAATCCCGGTTCAGCTTGTCGGTCAGGCCGTTAAAAAGCAAGGCGCTGGCCCGGATGGCATATGCGCTGGCAACTAAAGCGAAAATAATCAGGCCCGCGCACCAGACGCTTTGCGGATAAATCAGGGGCGTGGCCCACGGCGTGGGCGCGGTGCTGCCGTACTCCAGCGTATCGACAAGCACCTTGGATGCAACCCAGGCTATGAACAAGCCAAGCGCAGCCAGCGATGTGATGGAAAGCCAGTTCAATAACGCTTGTGCACGAACGGGGAGCCGTTCATGAAATACATCTACACGGATATGCGCTCGCCCCATCAACGCCAGGCTGAACGCGATGGTCGAACCTATGGCCAAGGCGTATCCGCCCAGTTCGTCCGCACCCTGGAGCGATGTGTTGAACACCTTTCTTGCGATGGTCTCGACCGAGACAATGGCTGACAAAACAAGAAAGATCAGGCCGAACAATATGGCCAACGCCGTTTCGATGCGGTTTTTGAAAGACGGAGTTATGGCATCGTTGGCGCTGGGCCTGGCCTCCTGGCCCGCCGGGGCGAGCGAAGGCATGTCGTTCAAGGGGGCGGCGCGATTCATTTGAGCCCCACGATAGGCCCAACGGTTTCCTTCCATTTTTGCGAGCAGCCGGGATTGGACTTATCGCACACATCAGCCCAGATAGGAAGCGACACTTTACTGACGGCACTGCTGATTAACGCGCGGTCAGCGGCCGAAACGGGCACGTCCACCAGTTTGAACTGCTTGCCTGTTGTGCACGGCGCCTTGCCAACGTTGCAGTTCACCGCGTCCTGGAACAGCGTTTCGGAGTAGGCCCACATATCGTTGGTTAACTCGTCGAACGCGGCCTTGAGCTTGACCTGCTGGTCCGGATTCAACGTTTTCCAGGCCTTCATGGTTATGGCGTAGCCGTTGATTGCCATCTGAAACCCAATCGGCAACTGATGCGTCGATACCTCGGGCCAACCCGACGAGTTGGCGGAGCTTGGACCGGTAATTGCGCAATCGACGACGCCCAGCGATAACGACTGATGCGTATCGGCAAAGGAAATCGGCACTGGCGTGCCTCCGACCGATTCAATGAATTTGGCCAGATTCTGGTCATAGACTCGTACTTTAAGACCTTTTACATCGGCAAGCTTGGTAATGGGTTTATTGCAGAAAAGAATTTGCGGTCCAAATGGAAATACGCCTAGCAGCTTGACGCCAAATTGTTTCTGCAGGCGCGCATCGGCGGTATCGAAGTAGGCTGAGGAAATCTTTCGGCCGGTGGCATAGTCGGGGCTGGATCCAACGAGGTCGAAGCCCAGTAGCGTCGGTTCGTCGCGTGCATTCTGCGGGAACCGTAACGATACGATGTCAAACAGTCCGGCCTTCATGACGCGTAACTGCTCTGTGTCTTTGATTCCCAGAGTGTCGACCGGCTTGTAATCGATGTCTATCGGCAATCCTGTTCGAGCGGCAAATTGTTCAAAAAAGGGTTGTTCCTTGTTTTTCTGAATTAGGCCGGTGGCCAATGGCTGACCCATTGCCCTGAGTTTAAGGTTCTCGGCCTGGGCGGAAATACAGGCTCCGGCGGCGAATGCGGCGATCGTCACAAGTAGAGGCAAGCGGTGGCGTAGTGACATCAGGAACTCCTGAAGAGGTAGGTGGAACAGCGAAAAAACAATAAATGTTGTCGGCGCAAACCTAGCCTTCCGGGTGCCGGGCAACCGGGCGAGCGGTTGATTGTAGATGCTCCATGGCTGCAACGAGGCCGCTGCCTTGCAAGGTGATTCCGGCGAGGCGCAGTCCCATTTCACAGCCGCTAAGAGTGGCCATCAACGTCAGGTCGTTGCAGTCGCCAAGGTGGCCGATTCGAAACATGCGTCCCTTCAGTTTTCCCAGGCCGGCCCCCAACGACATATTGAAGCTTTCGTATATAAGCTTGCGCACGGCATCGGCATCGACGCCGTCGGGCGTCATCACGCCGGTAAGGACCGGCGAGTGGCAGGCTTCTTCAACACACTGTATTTCCAGTCCCCAGGCGCGAACGGCGGCGCGGCAGGCTTCGCCAAGCCGTTGATGACGGGCAAATACGTTGTCCAGACCTTCATCCAGAATCATGTCGAGGGCTTTAGAGAGCCCATACAGCAGATTCGTGCTGGGCGTATATGGCCAATACCCGTTGCTGTTCATGGCGACGATCTCATCCCATGCCCAGAACGATTTTCCGAGTGTTGCGGTCTGGCTTGCCTCCATCGCCTTGGGCGAAATAGCATTGAAGCTAATGCCAGGCGGCAGCATCAGACCCTTCTGAGACCCGCTGATGGTGACGTCAACCCCCCATTCGTCATGCCGGTAATCGGCAGAGGCCAGCCCTGAAATGGTGTCCACCATAAGTAAGGCTGGGTGGCCCGCGGCGTCAATCGCTTGGCGTACGGCAGCGATGTCGGACGTGACGCCTGTCGACGTTTCGTTGTGTACTACGCACACCGCCTTGATGCGGTGTGCGGTGTCGGCCTTCAGGCGTTGTTCGATAAGATCGTTTTGCACCCCGCGGCGCCAGCCCTCAATGCCCGGCAACCCCAGAAATTCCGGTTCGAGGCCGAGTCGTTCGGCCATCTTTTTCCATAAGGAAGCAAAGTGGCCGGTTTCGTACATGAGCACGGCGTCACCTTTGTTCATGGTGTTGATCAGTGCAGCTTCCCAGGCTCCAGTGCCGGATGCCGGGTAGATTACGACAGGTTGCGTAGTTTTGAATATTTTTCCAATCCCTGCGAGCACCTTCCGTCCTAATACACCAAATTCTGGACCTCGATGATCAATGGTTGGGTAACTGATCGCCCGTAGAATCTGGTCAGGAACAGGACTGGGGCCGGGGATCTGAAGGAAGTGGCGTCCAGCAGGATGGAAATTTAAATTAGGCATTTAAAGAGGCTCCGTGTTCTGTTTATACATAATACAAAATACAATATCAGGATATCAATGTATAACAAGGCGGGGTTTTCCCTAGATAACGGTTTTTTGAATATATAATACAAAATATGAATACACTGATGAATACGGGTTTGGAAATCGCACGCGACACGTTGCAGCAGCGTGTCGCCATTCGCTTGCGGGAACTGCTGGTTCAGGGAACGCTTGCACCCGGCGCTAAGCTCAATGAGCGAGAGCTCTGCGAGATTTTGGGAGTCTCGCGAACTCCACTGCGTGAAGCGATTCGTTTACTGGCGGCTGAAGGGCTGGTCGTGCTTGATCCTGGCCGAGGCGCCTTTGCTCCGGTTTTGTCGTTAGCCGACATCGCCCATACCTTCGATGTGCTTGCCGTGCTGGAAGGTCTTGCGGCTGAGCTGGCGGCTGCACAGATTACCGATGGCGAGCTTGCCGAGTTGAGAGCGTTGCAACACGAAATGCAGGCGGCGTTCGAGCGTCGCGACTTGCCGAACTACTATCGATTCAATGAGCGCGCCCATAATTTGCTGAGCGAGGCAGCAGGCAACCCTGTGCTCCGCAATACGTGGAAGCAATTGAACGCGCGCATGCATGCGCTACGGTTTCGATCCAATCAAGATGAAACAAAGTGGCTCAAAGCGCTAGAAGAGCACGCGCAGATACTCAATGCATTGGAAAACCGTGACGGCGCGGCAGCCAGGTTGTTACTGGTGCAGCACTTGCAACGCAAGCGCGACGCCGTTCTGGAGCTGCACAAGGGCACACCCGACCACGGGTAATCCGCCGTATTGACACGCATTTAATGCGTCACTACACTGCTTTTAGGTTGGATCGATCTAAAAAATAATTCTAAAAAAGGTAGGCGGCCATCTGTCACGATGGCAGATACCTATTATTTGCCTGGCAGGTAATCCATTTGCATGCCGCGGAGGACCAGAACAGTGCTACGTTTCTGTTGTTTTCGGCTACTTTCGGCGCTGGTTATGGCGTGGCTGGCCACGCTGATCATCTTCCTCATCACCAATACCGTTCCTGGCGACCCCGTCTTGGCCCAGTTGGGCGACCTGGCGGCGTCCAATGCCGACTTTGTCGCCGCCGCGCGCGAGCGTTATGGTCTGAATCTACCCTTATGGCAGCGCTATTTTGTTTTTCTGTACAACTTGCTGCATGGCGATCTGGGGCTGTCAATCACTTCGCATCGGCCAGTGCTTACGGATATCAAAGCGTACGCGCCCGCCACGATCGAACTGGCCACCCTTAGTTTCCTGCTGGCTCTGGTCATTGGCTTGCCGCTGGGCATTGTGGCGGCGGTCAAGCGCGATGGCTGGCCCGATCACCTGGCGCGGTTTATTTCATTGCTGGGAGTTTCTTCGCCCACGTTCTGGCTGGCCTTCATTATGTTGTCCTTCTTTTATGGTTATCTGGGCATCGCGCCGGGACCGGGGCGGATCGACCCGATCAGCTTGCCGCCGGAAGGCAGCGGGTTTTATCTGTATGACACGATAGTCGCCGGCGATTGGGAAGCTTTTCGCGATGTGGCGTCGCATCTCATTCTGCCTACCGTGGTGCTGGCGGCGGCCACCACGGGGCTGATTACGCGCACGGCCCGCGCTGCCATGCTCGAAGCCCTCTATCAGGACTACGTGCGCATGGGACGGGCCAAAGGGCTGGCCGAGCGTTATTTAATCCTGCGCCATGTCTTGCCTAATGCCTTGATACCGATCGTGACCATGGGCGGGCTGGCTTATGCCGAATTGCTGACTGGCGCGGTCATGACGGAAACGGTGTTCTCGTGGCCGGGCTTGGGTCGCTACACATTCGACAGTGCCGCCACGCTGGATTTGCCGGCGATCATGGGCGTGACGTTAATCGTGGCCCTGGTTTATTTGCTGATCAACTTTTTGGTTGATGTCAGCTATGTGCTGCTTGACCCGAGGGTGCGCCGATGAGTTCCGTTCTTTCCGACCGCATGGGCATCGACGGCAAGCCCGTGTTCTGGGTAAGGGCTTTGCGATGGCAAAGGCGTTACGGCCTGGCGGCACTGGGTGCCGTCATTATTGCCGTGTGGGTGTTTCTGGCCATATTCGCACCCTGGATTACGCCGTACGCCCCCGATGCCGTAGACCTTTCGGCGCGCCTGCAGCCGCCCAGCGCGCTTCACTTTCTGGGCACCGACGAACTGGGCCGTGACGGCTTTTCGCGCATTCTTTATGGCGCGCGTATTTCCCTGACGGCCGGCGTGGTGGTGGTGGCCGTGGGCGCGTTGTTGGGCGCCCTGATCGGTGGTGTGGCCGGTTATGCCGGGCGTTCGCTCGACGAGGCGCTGATGCGATTCACCGACCTGGTGTTGTGCTTTCCACCTATTATTCTTGCCCTGGCCATTGCCGCGGCCTTGGGAATCGGCACGACCAATACGATGATTGCCATGCTGGTGGTGTGGTGGCCCAAATTCGCGCGTTTGACGCGCAGCCTGGTTTTGCAGCAACGTTCGCAAGAATACGTCACGGCGGCGGTCGTGGCGGGTTTCGGGCCGGGCCGTATTTTGGTGCGTCATATTATTCCCAATGCGGTCGGCCCGCTGGTGGTTCTGGTCACGCTCGACATCGGACACGCCATCATCACGTTTGCGGGACTTTCCTTTCTGGGGCTGGGCGTTGTTCCACCCACGCCGGAATGGGGCTCCATGGTGGCCGACGGTCGCCAGCTTGTGGCGCAATGGTGGGTATCCGCCTTTCCGGGATTGGCTATTTTGACGGTGGTCATGGGTTTTAATTTTATGGGCGACGGCGTGCGCGACTGGCTTGACCCCAAGTCGAGGCAGCGATGAAAGTCGATGACATGCTTACCCCGGGGCGGGTTCCCGCCGCGCAGGCCGATAACGGTCAGGCCGTTCTCGATGTGCAAGACCTTCAGACTCATTTCTTCACCGATGCGGGCGTGGTGCGCGCGGTGGACGGAGTCAGTTTTCGCGTGGCTCCGGGTGAAATCCTGGGAATCGTGGGGGAATCCGGTTCGGGGAAAAGCGTAACGGCGCTTTCCGTCATGCGGCTTCTTGAGGGGCAGGCGCGCATTGTGGGCGGCAAGGTGCTGTTTCGCGGGCGTGATGTGCTGGCCATGAGCGCGGAAGAACTCAGGCAGTTGCGCGGCGGCGATATTGCCATGGTGTTCCAGGACCCGATGAGCTCCCTGAATCCGGTGCTGCGCATTTCCAAGCAGTTGTCCGAGGCCATGACCGTGCATGGCAGTACAAAATTTTTTGCCGGACAACGGGCCGTTGCGTTGCTGGGCAGCATGGGTATCACGGCGCCCGAGCGCGCCGTGGCCAGCTACCCGCATCAGTTCTCGGGCGGCATGCGCCAGCGCGTGGTCATTGCCATGGGCCTGAGCAACGAACCGGCCTTGCTTTTGGCCGACGAGCCCACCACGGCGCTTGACGTCACCGTTCAGGCGCAGATTCTGGATTTGTTAAGGGGGTTGAATCGCGATTACGGTACGGCGGTGGTGCTGATCAGCCATGATCTGGGCGTTATTGCCGGAATCTGTTCGCGCGTGTTGGTGATGTATGCCGGTGAAGTGGTCGAGGAGGGGCCCACCGACAGTGTATTGAGCAACCCGCGCCATCCGTATACCTGGGCGTTGATGAACGCCTCCCCGCGGGTGGGCGAGTCGATGCGCTCACGTCGCCTGGCCAGTATCGAGGGTATGCCGCCCGATCCGCTTGATCCGCCGCGGGGGTGCCGGTTTGCGCCGCGCTGCCCCTTTCGTAAAGCGGTGTGCGACGAGCACCCGCCGTTGTTTGACATGCAGCCCGGACATACCTCGCGTTGCTGGGTCGCGCACGAAGGCACGCAGTTTCGCAAACCGGTGTTGCCTGACATTGTCGTGCAGGATGCGCCGGCGGCAGCGTCTCGCAGCGGCGTTAAACCGTTGCTGCAAGCAGAGAAACTGGTGAAGTATTTTCCGGTTTCAGGCGGTGTGCTGGGCAAACCGGCGGTGGTGCATGCGGTGGACGGCATCGATTTAACCGTCTGGCCCGGCGAGGTCGTTGGCGTCGTGGGCGAATCGGGTTGCGGGAAGTCGACCCTGGGCAGCACCTTGCTGCGTCTGTTTAAGCCTGACAGCGGTCGTATTGTCTTCGATGGCCACGACATTACCCATGCTTCGGCGGCGGCTATTCGGCCCTTGCGCCGCCGCATGCAAATGATCTTCCAGAACCCCTATGCCAGCCTGAATCCGCGCATGACCATCGGCCAGACCCTGGGCGAACCATTAACGTTCAATGGCGTCACCGTGGGGGAAACCCAGACCCGCGATCGCGTTACCGAATTGCTCGACCTGGTGGGGTTGGGCGCCAAGACCATCGACCGTTATCCGCACGAGTTTTCGGGCGGCCAGCGCCAGCGTGTCGCCATTGCCCGGGCCATTGCGCTCGAGCCCGACTTTATCGTGGCCGACGAGCCGATTTCCGCACTGGATGTGAATATCCAGGCGCAAATCATTAACTTGCTGGCCGATTTGCGCGAGCGCTTCAATTTAACGTATTTGTTTATTGCGCATGACCTGGCCGTGGTGCGTCATATCTCCGATCGGGTTGTGGTGCTGCACCTGGGGCAGGTGGCCGAAATTGCGCCGTCGGCCGAACTTTTTACCCATCCGCTTCATCCCTACACGCGCTTTCTGATTTCAGCGATTCCCGTTCCCGATGTGACGCTTGAACGCCACCGCCAGCGGCTGGTGCTCAGCGGGGAAGTCGCCAGTTCGACGGCGCCGCCCTCGGGGTGCCGTTTTCGCACTCGTTGTCCCATTGCGCAACCCATTTGTACCGAAGTGAATCCGCCGGCGCTGGAGCATCAGCCGGGCCACTTCGTCGCGTGTCATTTTCCCGGAAAGTTTTAACGGCAGGGCGTGTTGTTTGGCGCAATCATTACAACCATTGGAGACGAATATGAATCATAAAATAGTGTCTATTACCCGACGTGAGTTGTTGCAGTTGCTGGCCGGCGGCGGTATGGGTGCGGCCTTGTCGGCGTTGCCTGGCCTCAGCCTGGCGCAGGGGCGTAAAGATACATTGGTGATCGGCCTCGATATCAGCGACACCATTACGCTCGATCCGGCGCGCCAGGCCGCCTATACCCCGCCCATGACGCTCGAGGCCACGTATGATGCCCTGGTCACCATGCAGACCGGCAATTACACCGAGGTCAAGCCTGCGTTGGCGACGTCCTGGAAACGCACGGACGACGGCAAGGGTTGGCGCTTCACGTTGCGCGATGGCGTCAAGTTTCCCAGCGGCAATGTCATGACGGTCGATGACGTGGTGTGGTCGTTTGAACGGCTCAGGGGCGTGAAAGACCAGCCCTGGCTGTATTTGCAGAACATTGATGAAGTCAGAAAGGTCGATGACAAGACGCTGGACGTCATGCTGAAAGACCCCGAGATTCCCTTATTGAATATTCTGGCGTCGCCTTCGTGGGTGGTGTATGAGCGCAAACTGCTGGAACAACACGGCGGCACCACCAACGCCGACGACAAGGCGACCGCCTGGTTGAATGGGCATTCAGCCGGAACAGGGGCTTATTCCTTGTCGGCCTGGACGCGCAATGTGCAAATTCAACTGACCCGCAACCCGAATTACTGGCGCGGCGCGCCCGCATTTCAACGCATCGTGATCCGGCACCTTCCCGATAGCGCCGCCCAGCTTTTGGCCATCGAGCGGGGCGATATCGATGTGGCATTCAACCTGTTGCCGGAGCAGATAACAAAAATCAAAAACAATAAAGATCTTCGGATCGAGCAGTTGCCCAGCCTGGATTTCGTCTACATGGCGGTGACCCAGAACGGCGAGTTCAACAAGGCGCTGGCCATCAAGGAAGCGCGTCAGGCCATTAGTTATGCGATCGATTACGACGGCATTAAAAATAGCTTGCTGGGTGGCGCGGCGCAGCGTCCGGCGTCGTTCCTGCCGATAGGCGTGCAAGGTTCCACGGAAGAAATCGCCCGGAAAATTGGCTTCAAGCAAGATCTTGATCATGCCAAGGAACTGCTCAGGAAAGCCAATTTGCCTGATGGCTTCGAGTTTCAACTGACTTACGGCAATGCCACGATTGCCGGCGTGTCGTACCAAATATTGGCGCAAAAAATCCAATCGGACCTGGCCCGGGTAGGCATCAAGGCTTTGCTGAATCCGGTTGACCCGGTTAATTTGCGCACTTCTTACACAGGAGGTAAATCGACCGCTGTTCTGACGTTCTGGAATCCGCCGGTGGTGGCCAACCAGCTTTGGGCCGAAGCGACCGTTCAGCGTGTGGCCAAGCGGGTGCACTGGAGTCCGCCCGACGACATCGTCAAGCTGGTGCGCAGCGCAACCGTCGAGACCGACCACGCAAAGCAAACCGAACTCTGGATCGACTTTCAAAAGCGGCTGGTCGACGAGGCCAGCCTGATCGTATTGTTCCAGCCCGTTTATCAGATAGGGGTTCGTCAGAACATTAAGGCGTTCCCGCTCACCGCCGCCGGGTGGCAGGCTGAATTACGTGATGCGCATCCGTGATGGCCACGATATTCCTAACCCATTCGCATGATGCCCGCATGCGCTACTACGGCGATAAGGCGCTGGCTGGTTTACGGCAACTGGCCGATGTGCGCCTTAATGAAACCGGGCGCGAGCTGGATGGCGACGAATTGATTGACGCGGCGCGGGGCTGCGAGGTGATTGTTTCGTATCGCCAAAGCCCGGGTCGCGCCGAACTGTTTCGCAGCCTGCCCGATCTGGTGGCATTTTGCCGCTGCGCCGTTGATATTCGCAATGTCGACGTCGCGGCGGCCAGCGGCCAGGGTGTTTTGATTACCCAGGCCGGGCCGGGTTTCATGGCCTCGGTATCCGAGTGGGTGATTGGCGTCATGATTGCATTAAGCCGCCAAATTACTGTCTCGGCGCAAGCTTACCAATCGGGACAAGTGCCTGTTCCTGTCATGGGACGTGAATTGCGGGGCGCAACCCTGGGTATCATCGGTTACGGTCAGATCAGCCGTTATCTATGCCAATTGGGGCTGGCCCTGGGCATGCGGGTCACGGTCAGCGATCCGTACGCGAACGTGAGCGGTCCCGCCATTGCGCAGTTGCCTCTGCCCGAGCTCCTGGCCGGGGCCGACTACCTCGTCTGCCTGGCTGTAGCCACGGACGAAACGGAGAACCTGATGGACGCCCAGGCGTTTGCGCGCATGAAACCCGGCGCCTTTTTCATTAATCCGTCGCGCGGCAATCTGGTGGATGAAGCCGCCTTGCTTCAGGCGCTTGATAGCGGCCGGCTCGGCGGTTGCGCCATCGATGTCGGGCGCGCGCCCGACCAGATGCCTACGCCGGCGCTTGCGCAGCACCCCAAGGTCATTGCCACCCCGCATCTGGGAGGGCTGACACCGCCAGCAATAGAATTTCAGGCGTTGCAGACCGTCAGTCAGGTCGCCGACATCCTGCTGGGTAAAGCGCCGGAAGGCTCGGTGAACGCCGCTTGGGCCAGCCGACTGGCGCGCATGCGAAGCCCCTGAGGTTCGTCGCGCTGAGCATTGACACTTTTATTTATTAAGGCCGTGCGAAAGCGCACGGCATAGCTTGGTTTTTTATAAAGGACGAGCGCTTCATGAATCAGGCCACACAGCTTTCTCAAGGCGAGAAAGTCGAATTCAGCAAGACCATCACGGAAAGCGATGTGACGCTTTTTGCGGGTATTAGCGGCGACTTCGATCCTATTCATGTGAATGAGGAATATGCGCGCGCAACCGCTTTCGGCAAACGAATCGCCCATGGCGGGCTGATCATGGGGCTGCTGTCGACCACGGCCTCCATGATGTCGCGCCGTTCCATGGAACGCGGGGCCGCCGGCACGCCCGTTTCCATTGGCTATGACCGTATCCGGTTTCTTACCCCGGTTTTTATTGGCGACACCTTGACCGCACTTTACGAAATCGCCGAAATCGATGACGCCGCCCGCCGTAGCCGTGCCAGCGTCAATGTCTTCAATCAACGCGGCGAACTGTGCCTGACCGGCAACCATATTCTGAAGTGGGTGCTTAAATAGCGTTGTGCTGGCGCAAAGGGTGTCATGTCGCTTTTGTCGCGCTTGAAATCCATTACTATGGCGTGCGTATAAATAGACGCATGGTATTTGGATCGGTCCATGAATCGCGGTATTGGAATGGCAACTATGATGAAAAACACCCGGCCTCTGGCTAAGAAGGGTCCGGTGACGCTGCTGGACATCGCCCGGCACACCGGGGTTTCGCGCGCGACGGTGTCGCTGGTCATGCGGCAAAGCCCATTGGTTGCCGATGCGACCCGCGCATTGATCGAAGAGGCGGCGCGCGAGCTGGGCTACGTCTACAACCGGGGGGCGGCCAGCCTGCGTTCGCAACGTTCACATATAGTGGGTGTGTCGATTACCGACCTGACCAACCCGTACTTTGCCGAGCTGACGGCCGCGGCCGAGGATGGCCTGTCGAAAGTCGACCGCATGGCGCTGTTAAGCCATAACAACGAATCGGTGCAAAAGCAGGATTCATTTATCAACACCATGCGCGAATACAACGTGGATGGCTTGATCATATGTCCGGCCATTAACACGCCGTTATCGACAATACGCCGGCTTAACGAGCTGCGCATTCCCTTTGTGCTGCTATCGCGTCGGCTGCAGGGCGTGCGGGCCGATTACGTGGGCAACGATAACGAGTTGGGCCTGCGCATGGCCACGGAGCATCTTTTGAGCCTTGGTCACCGCCGGGTTGCCATGATCGGTGCGAACCAGGTGACGTCGACAGGGCGCGAGCGCTTGAAAGGCTATGTTTCGGCTATCGAGGCGGCGGGGTTGCCTATTGATAAAGGCCTGATCATCGAATCCGCGCCCACGCGCCAAAATGGCCTGGACGGCATTATCAAGCTGTTGGGGCGTAAAAACCCGCCCACGGCGGCGGTTTGCTTCAACGACATTACGGCGTTTGGCGTCATGTTGGGGCTGCATCGGCTGGGTGTGCGGGTCGGGCAGGACTTTGCTGTGGCGGGACACGACAATATTACCGAAGCCGGCTTGTGGATGCCGGGCCTGACGACGATTGCCGTTCCCATCGAGCAAATGGGGCGCTATGCGGCCCAGGTTCTGCTGGACCGGATCAGCAACCCCGATCGTCCGGTGCAGAAAATTACGCTTCCGCCCGAGCTGATTTTGCGTGAATCGACCGGCGGGCCGTTGGCCTGACGCTTAGCGTCGTTGCCGGCCTCTTGCACGCCGGAAATCATCGTGTAAAGGGCTCGCCTTTAAGCTGTTAACGCCAGTGCGTCAAAGCCGTTGCAGGTGCAAGCCGCCGTCAATATGAAAGGCATCGCCCGTGCTGAACGGAAATGCACCGGTCGCCAGGGCCCGGATGGCCAGGCCAACGTCGCGCGGCTTGCCGATGCGGGCAATGGGCGTCAGCCCATCGGCAATGCGCTGATCGTACTTGGCTCGTACAACCTGCGTCATATCGCTTTCAATGACGCCGGGGCGCACCTCATAGACGTTGATGCCCGCCGAGGCAAGCCGTACGGCGAAAAGCTTGGTTGCCATGGAAATGCCGGTTTTGGAAATGCAATATTCGGCCCGGTCAGGGGACACGAACGTGCTGTTGGCCGAGGATATATTGATGATGGTGCGGGCAATGACCGAGTCGGGCTGAGCCAGCATGCGCGCGGCAACGGCCTGGGTCAGAAAAAACATGGCCTTCAGATTGGTGTCCATGAGGCGGTCATAGCTGGCTTCGGTGACATCCAGGATATCGCCGCGCACTTTCACCGAGATGCCGGCGTTGTTGACCAGGCAATCGATTGCGCCGAAGGCGGCCCAGGCTTCATTGACCAGGCGCTCACGGGTGGCGCTTGAGCTGATGTCGCCGATTGCCGCGACAGCGCGCGCACCCTTTGCCGTCAGTTCGGCCAGGGTGGCGTTCATGGCCTGGTCGTGTTCGATATCGTTCACCACGATATCGAAGCCGGCTTCGGCCAGTTCAAGGCAGATGCCTTGGCCAATGCCCCGGCGGCCGCCGGTTACCAAGGCCACGGGGCGGTTTTGTGTCGTAGTCATCGTTATCTCTTCAGGCTAGTAGTGAGCGGGCGATAATCAGGCGCTGCACCTGATTGGTGCCTTCGTAAATCTGGGTGATCTTGGCGTCGCGGTACAGGCGTTCGACCTCGACGCCCCGGGTGTAGCCCATGCCACCGTGAATTTGCACGGCATTGGCGGTGTGTTCCACGGCGGCGTCGGCGGCAAAGCACTTGGCCATGGACGCTTCCAGCGAGGCGCGTTCCCCCCGGTCCATTTTGCCGGCGGCCGCATGGGTCATCAGGCGTCCGCCGTGGATGGCCTTGGCCATATCGGCCAGCATCCATTGCACGGCCTGGAAGTCGGCAATGGGCTGGCCGAACTGATTGCGTATCTTGGCGTAATCGATCGACGCGTCCAGGGCCGCTTGCAAGACGCCCACCGCCAGGGCGGCAATGCCGACGCGGCCTTTGTCCAGCACGCTCATCATCATTTTGAAACCTTGCCCGGGGGTCCCCAACAAGGCCGCATCGGACAAGGGCACGTTGTCGAACGACAGCGCGCCCAGCGGGGAAGCGCGTTGGCCCATCTTGTGTTCCTTATGGCCGGCGCTGAAGCCGGGCAGGTCGCGGTCCACGATAAAAATGCTCATGCCGCGCTTGCCCAGCTCGACCGAGCTGCGCCCCAGCACCACGGCAAAGTCGGCGACCGGGGCGTTGTGAATCCACAGTTTTTCGCCTGAAAGCGTCCAGCCGCCGTCCACTTTCGTTGCGGTGGTGCGAATTCCGCCCACATCCGAGCCCGCGCCCGCTTCGGTGATGGCATAGGCGCAGCGCCGTTCGCCTTTAAGCAAAGGGACCAGATAGCGTTCCCGTTGTGCGTCGGTGCCGTGCTCGGACAGCAGCGAAGACACCAGTTCGACCAGGCCGCACTGGTCGGCCACCGAGGCGTAGCCACGGCCCAGCTCTTCCATCAAGACTGCGTAGGCGAGGGCGCCGGCGCCGACGCCGCCGTGGGCCTCGGGCACCGTGATGCCGAACATGCCCAGTTCGGCCATTTCCTGGTAGATTTCAACGGGGAAGCGTTCGGTTTCGTCCAGTTCGGCGGCAATGGGGCGAACCCGCTCATCGACGAAGGTTCGGGCCGAATCGCGAATCATGGTCTGCATATCGCCCAGGGGCAAGTCGAGTAAACGGGTCATAACGGGTGAGTCTCCTCAGATGGACGTGGATCGATCTAATTATTAGGGATATTAAAAATTTAAGAGTGACGGGGGCGGCTGATTCGGAAGTGGAATTACATGGCTACCCATTTCAGGATGTGCTGCCCAGTAGTCACCAGTTCACCGTCCTGATTGGTGACGTCGATGTTGGCAACCGAGCGGCGGCGCTCGATGTCGATCAGGGCAATCGTATAGGTGACGGTGATGGTGTCGCCGATGCGCACTCCTTTCAGAAAACGGATGCGGTCGTAACCCAGGGACACCGGCATTTCGCCGCCGGGAAAACGGCGTGACGCCGCTTCGCAAGCCTGGGTTGAGGCGGTGGACATATAGCCCACCATCAGCGCGCCGTGGGCGATGCGCCCGCCGTAGGGGGAGTCGCGCATCGCCTGTTCGTTCACATGGTTGGGTGAAAAATCCCCGGTTATGCCGGCAAATCCGTAGACATCGCTTTCAGAAACCGTTTTTGAGAACCGGGTGACTTCGCCAAGCGCGACATAGAATGACATGACTAGACTCCGTCAGAGTGGTCCAGATGGATTTGTTTTTGTTCCTGGGCCGATTTCAGCAAGGCCTCGATCAGCTTATGCACATGCAGCGCCGATCGGCCGTCGACACGTGGGGGGCGGTTGTCGCGGATGGCATCCAGGAAGTCGGTGATCAGCTCTTTATGGGCGCCGTGGTCGAACGCCATCGGGTCGGCGCTGCCACCGGTAAGCGCAGCCGGGTTGCCGGTCTGTATTTTGCGGCCATCGTGAAAGTAAACCTCCAGCGTTTCGCCGGCCAGGACCGCCGTCGCGTTGGCGCAAGCCAGTTCGATGCGTTCAGAAAACCCGGGGTAGGCCACCGTGGTGGCGTCGATGGCGCCGATCGCGCCATTGTCGAATTTAATGGCCGCCGCCACCATGTCTTCTGTGTCCATTGTGCGCAGGCCCGAGTTTTCGGCATACGCCATCACACTGCACAAAGGGCCGGCCAAATCCAGGAACAGGTCAAGGGTGTGGATGGCCTGGGTGAGCAGCACGCCACCGCCATCGCGGTTTTTCATGCCGCGACCGGGCTGGGCGTAGTAGTCGGGCGTGCGCCACCAGCGTATGGACGCCGAGCCCGACACCAGCCGTCCCAGCTCACCGGACTGGATCATTTGGCGCAGTTGCACCGAGGCGGGGCGGAAGCGATGCTGCAGCACCACGCCCAAGCGGCGCCGCGCGCGCTCCATGGCGTCAATGGCCGATGTGGCTCGCGCCACCGAGACATCCAGCGGCTTTTCAAGCAGCACATGCTTGCCCGCGGCGGCGCAGCGTTCGACCAGATCAAGATGGGTCATGGGCGGCGTCAGCAGCAGCACGGCCTGGATCGACGGGTCGTTCAGTATGGCTTCAAGGCTGGCGGCGATGGGCAGGCCGTGCCGTTCCTTGGCCGTCGCCCGGCGCGCTTCGCTGGGCGCCCAGCATGCGGCGATTTCAACCCGGCCAGAGAGTTCTTGCAGGCTTTTCAAGTGCGGTGTCAGGGCCATGCCCAGGCCGACAATGGCCAGACGCTGTTTTTCCGGTTTCATCGTTTAAAGCTTGCATCGCGGCCGTCGCGAAACGCCCGGATGCCCTCCATGTGGTCGCCGGCGCTAAAGCACAGCGTATTCATTTCGTTTTCGTAGCGCAGGCCGGCATCGAGCGGCGTAGACAACGAAGCGCGAACGCAGGACTTGACGGACTGCACGGCAACGGGGCTGAAACCGGCGAGCTTATTCGCAATGCTGCGGGCGTGCGCCTCCAGTTCGCTGTCGTCGACCAGAAAATCGACCAGGCCGAGGCGATAGGACTCTTCGGCGTCGATTTGTTCGCCCAGCATCAGCATCTTGGTGGCCGGACCATAACCGATCAGGCGGGGCAGAAGTTGCGAAGCGCCGCCGCCGCCGACCCAGCCGCGGGTCACCTCGGGGAAGCCGCAGCGCATGCTGCGCGCGGCCACCCGAATGTCGGCCCCCAGCGCCAGTTCGGCGCCGCCGCCCAGCACCCAGCCTTTCAGGGCGGCCACGACGGGCTTGCGGATAGCGCGCAGCGAGTTGGCGTATTCGATGCGATTGCGAAAATGCCAGGGCGTCGGGTATTCGGCCAGGGCGTTTAAGTCGCTGCCGGCGCAAAATGCGCGGTCGCCGGCGCCTTTGATCAGGACGGCGCGCACGTCGTCGTCGCGGTCTACCGCAATGCAATATTCGTTGAACGCGGCCGCCATCTCGCGGGTGACGGCATTCATTTTTTGTGGGCGATTCAAGACGATTTCGGCAATGCCGTCGGCGATCGCCAGCGTGACTTCAGTACTCATTGATGGGCTCCGGTAAAAAATTCCATGACGGCCTGGCCCTGGTTGTCGAGCATGGGAATGCCGTTCATGACCTGGCAGCCGCAGGCGCGGGCATGTTCGGCCAGCGGCGTGACAGAGGGCTTCATGATGACATCCACCACCATCAGGCCCGGATCAAAGCGCCCGAAGGCGGCAGGCAGGCCTTCGCCCGCCTTCATGCCGACCGGCGAGCAGTTGATCAGCAAGGTATAGCTGTCGGTTTCAGCCGCGTTTTGGGTGGATTCGGTTTCGCACCGGGGAAAGTGACGGGCGACGCGCTCGGCCAAGTGCGTCGCGCGACCGGCGTCGATATCGAAAATGCTAAGGGATGCCGCGCCGGCATCGGCCAGCGCCACGGCCACGGCGCTTCCCGCGCCGCCGGCTCCGATCATTTTGACGCGGCTGCCCTGGATGCTGAAGCCTTGTCCGGCCAGGGCGCGCACCAGGCCGATGCCGTCAAAGATGTCGCCGCTCCACGTGCCGTCGGCGTTGCGTCGCAGGGCATTGATGGCGCCGACCCGTTGCGCATTGGGCAGCAGGGTGTGCGCCAGCGTCATGGCGCGCGCTTTGTACGGCACCGTGAAGATCAGCCCGTCCAGGTTCTGCAAACTCATGATGCCGCGCAGCGCATCGTCGAATTGTTCAGGCAGAATATGAAGCGGGACCAGAATGGCATTGCGCGCCGCCTTCTGCAGCCAGGCCGTCATGACCTCGGGCGAGCGCACTTGCGCGATGGGATGGCCCACAATGCCGTATAAGCGTGTTGAACCGTTGATCATGGGCGTTTGCGTCATGGGTGATCCTTCCGTTTCGCGCTCAGCTCGGCCAGTGCGGCGGGAGCGGCCCGGCGTGGACGGGCTGCCAGGTGATTGGCCAGGCAGATTGGGTCTGGGTAAAAAAGCCGTGCATCCATTTCCTTAAGGTCGGGGGAAATGGCGGGCTTGAAGCCCATATGGGCCAACACATCGCGTTCGACGTCGATGCCCGGCGCGATCTCGATCAGTTCCAGGCCGGTTGCCGTCAGTTGGAAGACGGCACGTTCGGTCACGTAAAGCACCCGCTGTTCGCGTTCCATGGCATACGGTCCGCTATAGGTAATTTGCTGTACGGTTTGCACGAATTTTTTGTGGGGACCGTCGGTTTTGATGCGCATGTGGCCGTCGACCCAGTCGATGTCGCTGGCGCCGGCTGTAAAGGTGCCGTTAAAGACCATGGTGCGGGCGTTCTGGCTGATATTGATAAACCCGCCCGGGCCGATAATGCGTTTGCCGAAACGGCTGACGTTCACGTTGCCCTGCGTGTCGGCTTCGGCAAATGAAAGAAAGGCGATGTCGAGTCCGCCGCCATCGTAGAAATCGAATTGATAAGGCTGGTCGACCATGGCAACGTAGTTGCTGGCGGCACCCGCATCACCGCCCGAGGCCGGCGCGCCGCCGATCAGGCCTTGCTCGTTGGTCAGGCAGATGTCGTCCAGGATGCCTTCTTCGGCCGCAATATTGGCGATGCCGGTCGAGATGCCCGAGCCCAGGTTGCAGATGGCGCCGGGGAACAGCTCTTGCGCCGCGCGACGCGCAATAATCTTGCGCGCGTCAAAGGGCAGGCGGACCATGTCCGACATCGGCGTTTTGAGCTCTCCCGCGTAAGAAGGGCTGTATGGGGTCAGGTAGGTCTGGGCCTGGTCTTTTTCCACCACGACCAAATCCACCAGAATGCCGGGGATCTTGACCTGTTTGGCCGGCAAGCTGCCGCGCTGAGCCAGGCGTTTGACCTGCACAATGACTACGCCGCCGCAGCGCCGCGTGGCTTGTGCCTCGGACAGCATTTCGCCAAATACCGCCTCCTGTTCCATGGTGATGTTGCCGTCTTCATCGGCGGTGGTGCCGCGCAGAAAGCAGACATCCACTTTATAAGGTTTGTAGAACAGGTACTCTTCGCCGCGAAAGGTCGTGAGCTCGATCAGTTCGTCGGTGACAGGAGCCGATTGACGGCCCCCGCTAATGCGCGGGTCCATAAAGGTGTGCAATCCGGTTTTGGTCAGCAGGCCGGGACGGCCCGCTGCCATTTCACGCATCAGTTGCGACAGCACGCCCTGGGGCAGGGTCCAGCCCTCGATCTTGCCGGCCAGCACCAGGTCGGAAATTTTCGGCGAGTTGACGAAGGTGCCCGACACGACGCGCGCCAGCAGCCCTTCGTGCGCCAGGTGCCCGGCGCCTTTATCGATGCCGTCGCCCAGGCCGACCGGATGCAGCGCGGTGAGCTTTTCCGGCTTGCCGGTGGTGGCGTAGCGCTGGCCAAGCGCGGCCATCAGGGCATCGGGTACGGCATGACCGCCGCCCGAGCCCCCAATAAGCAACGTATCGCCGTTGCGTACTACCGCTGCGGCTTCTTGCGCCGTGACTATCTGGACCATCTGATACCTCTCGTTCTCTTGTCGTCTTCAGGGTTATTGACCCATTAATGTATTGGGGGCGTAAGTAATGATTTCAGGCACGAACACCATGAATGCGATGCCGGCCAGCAAGGCGAAGAAAAAGGGCAATGTGGCCCAGAACACGCGTTCCATCGGCAGTTTGGATACGGTCGCTACGCCATACAGCGCCACGCCTACGGGCGGTGTGATCAGCCCAATGACGCAGGTCATGCAAAACAGCACGCCGAAATGAATGGGGTCCAGGCCCGCGGCGTTGACCATCGGCATCATGACGGGCGTCACCATCAAGATAATGGGGGTTGCATCCATAAACATGCCCAGTAAAAGCACCACGCCCAGCAGCACAAAGGCCACGGCCCAGGGCGCTGAAACCAGGTCGCTGACGCCTTCCATGAAAAGCAGGGGAAGTTGTTCGCGCGTGAAGACCCAGCCGTCCAGGCCGGAAATGCCGATCACCAGCATCAGGACGCCCACCGTGCTGCCTGTGGTGATGAACTCGCGGTACAGCGCCTTCCAGGTCAGGGTGCGGTACCAGAGTCCCAGCAGCAATACGTAAAGCACGGCCACGGTTGCCGCTTCGGTGGGCGTAAAGAAGCCGAAGAAGATGCCGCCGATAATGATGGCGGGCGTCAGCAACACCAGAAAGGCCTGGCAAAAGGTCGAGCCCAGGCGGCGCAACGAGAATGCATCCCCAAGAGGGTAGTTGCGCCGGCGCGAGATCAGGGACACAGCAATCATCAAGAGGGCGGCAAACATCAGCCCCGGTACGATTCCGCCGACGAACATGCGTCCGATCGAGATATTGGCGGTGGCGCCATAAATAATCATGATGATCGAGGGCGGAATGACCGGCGCGAGCGTCGAAGCCGAGAGCGTGATGGCGGCGGCGAACTCAGGCTCGTAACCGCGCTCGCGCGCTTCCTTGACTGTAATGGTGCCGACCCCTACTGCATCGGCGGCGGCTGAACCCGACATGGCCGAAAAAATCATGCTGGTTAGAACCACCACATGACCCAGGCCGCCGCGAATATGACCGACGACGGCCATGGCGAAATCGAATATCTTCCCGGTGACGCCCAGCAGGTTCATGAGGCGCCCGGCCAGCAGGAACATGGGTACGGCCAGCAGTACCGAATTGTTCAAGGTCCCAAACATGCGCTGGGTCGTGATGCCCAGGGAAATGTCATTGAATACCAGCCATACAAGGGCGGGCAGGCCAAGCGCAACCACAATGGGCGCGCGCAGCATGATGAGCAGCATCATCAGCAGAAGAAATATCCAGATCATTCGGCGGCTCCCAGTTCAAGCGGGGCGGGTTCAAGGGGCCTGACCCAGGCCAGGGCAAAGTGAAACGCCATCAAAATGCAGCCCACCGGGATGGCGGCGTAGGCCCAGGCCACGGATACGTCGAGCGTGGGCATGGTCTGACCGGCCCCGTTTATCGTGGTTTGCATACCGACCCAGGCCAGAATGCAAAAGAAGGCCACCACGATGATGTCGATGGCCCGGGCGACAAGGTGTTTTCCGGGGAATGAAACCTTGTCCATGAATAGCTCGACAACAAAATGTTCGGCGCGCCGCGTGCCGATGGCCGCTCCGATAAAGACGAGCCAGATCTGAGCTGCCCGCGCCAGTTCCTCGGTCCAGGCCAGAGGAAACTCGAACAAAAAGCGTGAAATCACCTGTAAGGCCAGGGTAACGAGCAGCAGCGTCAGTATCAGGAAGATGAATGCACCTTCCAGGCGCACGACCGCCGTCTCAAGAGACAGAATGGTTTTTTTCATAATATGAACAAAGGCGGCACGCCGCCTTTGTTAAGTTAGTTATTGTGCCTTGCGGATGGCGTCGACCAATTCCGGGCCGAATTTCTTGGCGTACTTTTCCTGCACCGGCTTGACTGCGGCTTCGAATGCCGCCCGGTCCGGTTCGGTGACCGTGACGCCGTTTTGGGTCAGCCATTTGACATCGCCGGTGAACGTGGTGGCAAAGAGGTCGCGCTGGTACTTTGTGGCCTCGGCGAAGACGGCGTCGAATTCCTGACGTTGCTCAGGGCTGAGCTTGGCCAGTTTGGCCGTGTTGGCAACGACAGGCTTGAACAGAAAGAAGTGGCCGGTCAGCGATAGCTGGGGAGCCTGTTCGTAAAACTTCATGTTCCGGTAGCCCGAACTATCGTTTTCGGCGGCGTCAATCGTTCCGGTGGCCAACCCTGTATAGACTTCGGCATAGGGCATGGGCACGGGCTTGGCGCCCAGCGCGTTGAAGGTGTCGATGTACACCGGACTGCCAATGACCCGGATTTTCAGGTCTTTCATGTCGGCGGGTGTTTTGACCACTGTCTTGCGTGTAAACACATGCCGCATACCCGCGCTCCACCACCCCAGTACGTGAAGGCCGGATTCTTTTTCTATCTTGGCGCCGATTTGCTTGCCGATGGCGCCGTCTGCAACCACCCATGGGTGTTTATCGGCATCGCGAAACAGGAATGGAATATCGAACACGCCGACCGACGGCGCAAAGGAACTGAGATTGGCGCTGGCGACGCAAGTCATGTCGATGGCCCCCATTTTGACCTGTTCGATGGCGTCTTTTTCGTCGCCCACTTGGCCGTGCGGGAATACCTTTAGGGTGACGCCCGTTTTGCCTGCCGCCAGCTTTTCGTGCATGAGCTTGAGGGCTTCATAGCAGGGCTCGCCGGGCGGATTGACCGACGCGGCGATTAATTCCAGCGCCTGAGCGGGGGCGATGCAGGCAAAGGCCAGCGCAATGCCAGAGCAGGCGGCGCGTGGGTAGGCTGATAGCTTCATGTTTTGTCTCCCATTGATAATGGATGGTTATCGCTTTGCGGCAGGATTCCGGTCACGATTTTGATTAATATTAGATCGATCTAATTTTTAAGTCAACAGGATGTATCGGTGCCGCCTTAGCGTTTTTGGATCAGGTTGATTGCGAGGTGGGCGGGGTCTATTCGCACACGCTCTTGATGGCGGCGGGGTTGGAGACGAAGCGGTTGGTGTTGCCTTGAATGGCCACAATCCGTTTATTGCGGATGCGCTCCCATTCGGTCACGGCATAAGTCTTGGCCCAGGTGCAATAGAGCCGGCGTTCCTGTGCGTTCATATTGAGTTTGTATTGCTCCACCATGTAAAAGGTCACGCGCGCGATCTGCCCGCGGATCTGTTGCGGGGGCTGGGCGCGGCGCCCTTTGAAGTCGACCAGCATGCGGCACTGGCCGTACATCTGGGGATTGTTCTCCCAGACGCTGAAGCGGAAGTTGGCCCGGTCATTATTCACTTCGCCAATGGCGGGGGTGAGGTTATGCAGATCGCCCTCGGCTCGGCGAAAAACCGCATCATTCTTGGTGCAGTTCTTACGGCCGCCACGTTGCCAGCATTGGCGCTGGTGGCCAATAGCCCAGGCCGGCACGATATGTTCCCATTCGACGCGGCTTGCGCGGTTCGCGTCCTTGCGAACTTTATAGCCGCAGGACTTAAGGTTGACGGTCTTTCCGCTGTATGCACAGCCGCAATAGAAATCGGTCTGGTTCCCGGCATAAACGCGGGGCAGGACTTCTTTGGCTTTACGAAAGTCGCGGTGTCCGACGGCGTCGGCGCGGGTGACGAGAGCGGTTTGGGCGTGGGCGGTGTGGGTAACCAGGACAAGTAGGGCGGTCAATACCAGTGCAGCATGCTTCATGGAGCAGGATTGTACCCAAGCACACGGCAGCGGGAACGCGGCGGGCGCGGCGAGCATCTAATCGTGTGACATTAGCCTTATTAAAACGAAGGAGTTGGCATGAACATGCATGAAAGTATGCTGGTTTTGCCTGATATTCAGTCACGGGTCGATCCCCGGGGCCTGAGTCTCGAGGCGGTAGGCATCAAGGACCTGCGTTATCCGTTACGCATTCGCTCGGGCGGCCGAAGCATGTCCGCCGTGGCCTTGTTGACCATGACCGTTGGCTTGCCGGCTACTCGTAAAGGTACGCATATGTCCCGGTTTGTCGAGCTGCTGGAACGGCAGACCGAATCGATGGACCTGGAAGACTTCGGCGCATTGGTGCCGGCGATGCTAAGCAGGCTGGATGCGCCAAGCGGCGAGATTCAGATGCGCTTTCCCTATTTCATCAAGAAGACGGCGCCGGTGTCCGGCGTGCAGAGCCTGCTCGATTACGAGGTGTGCTGGACCGCACGCGCGCAGCGTGAAGGTTCGGCTGCACTGAACATGAAAGTCAGTGTGCCAGTGACTAGCTTGTGTCCGTGTTCGAAGGAAATTTCGAACTACGGGGCGCATAACCAGCGTTCGCATATTCATATCGAGGTGGACCTGAAGACGGCTGTTTCCATTGAGGAACTGGTGCGTATCGCGGAACAGGGCGCATCATGTGAAGTGTATGGCCTGCTTAAACGCCAGGACGAAAAATTTGTGACAGAGCGGGCTTACGATAATCCGAAGTTTGTCGAAGATTTGGTGCGCGACGTGGCGCTTGCGCTTGATGGCGATACGCGTATAAAGGCCTTCGTGGTTGAAGCGGAAAACTTTGAATCCATCCATAACCACTCGGCCTATGCGCGCATTGCGCGCGGGAAAATGGACGGGTAGGTTATTTAAGTCTTTTAAGCGTCACGAAAAAATTTGAACAAGGGGAATCGAGATGACTATTTACGATGCGGTATTGACGTCAAAGCAGGACGTGGCTGAAGGGACGACGGCCTTTCATTTTTCCAGGCCCGATGGTTTTGTTTTCAAGGCGGGGCAGGCCATGGATTTGATTCTGCCCAGCGCCGACGGCCCCGACACGGAAGGGGAGCGCCATGCCTTTTCCATTGTGAGCGCGCCATTTGAGAACGAACTATGCATCACCACGCGCATGCGAGACAGCGCTTACAAGCGATTGCTGAAGTCCTTGAGCCCCGGGGCGGCGATCAAACTGGATGGGCCCTTCGGTTCGCTGACCTTGCATAATAAAACGGCGCGGGCAGCGGTATTGATTGCCGGCGGTATTGGCGTTACACCCTTTATGAGCATCATCAGGCACGCCGCCCATGAGGCCTTGCCGCAGTCCGTGCTGCTGATTTATTCCAACCGCCGGCCCGAAGACGCGGCTTTCTTGCAGGAACTGCAAGAGTTGGAACGAAAGAATCCACGCTTTCATTTGCAGGCCACCATGACGGAAATGGCCCAATCCCATCAACCCTGGTCGGGCGACACGGGTTTGCTGGACGAAACCCTGCTTAAGCGCGCGCTAGGGGGCTTGTCTGAGCCCATCGTGTATGTGGCAGGTCCTCCGGCCATGGTGGAGGCGATGAAAGGCGCACTGGGCCGGGCAGGCGTCGATGACGACGATATTCGTATCGAGGAGTTTTTTGGGTATTAGGCCGTGCTACGATTCAACGCATTTCCTTGTAGCCATTTAATGCCTGATGCCATTGCCGAGCAAAGGCGAGGCCATCGCCCATGCTTCTTATTTTTCCCGACACTTCATCCATCGCCGACTACGTCAGCACCGCATTGATTAACACCATCAAAAGCAAGCCGCGCGTTGTTTTGGGCGCGGCGACCGGCGGAACCATGGAGCCGATCTATGCGCGCTTTGTCAACCAAGTACGTCAACAACAGGTGGATGTCTCTGGGTTGACTTCGTTCAATCTGGACGAATACGTAGGGCTGAGTCCCGATCACCCGAAAAGCTATGCGGCGTATATGCATCATCACCTGTTCAAACACGTGGGCTTCGATGGAGCCAGGCACCATTTGCCCGACGGTCGGGCGACGGATCTGGACGCGCATTGTTGTGAGTACTCCGCCAAGTTGCAACAGCACGGCGGCATCGACCTGCAATTGTTGGGGGTAGGGGGCAATGGGCATATTGGTTTCAATGAACCGGGCACGGCATTCGATAGCCGCTGTCATGTTGTGCAACTGTCCGAGCGCACGCGTATGGATAACAGTCGTTTCTTTGCTGAAAATGCCATTGTTCCTGCTTCTGCCATCACCATGGGCATGCAGGACATCATGGACGCTCGTGAGATCCTGCTCATCGCAACCGGTGAGGGTAAAGCGCCCATCCTGGCTGAGTACTATCAGAACGACATTACCGAAGCCATTCCCTTGACGATACTGAAACGGCATCCCCGGGCGAAAATTATTCTCGATGAAGCCGCCGCAAGTTTGCTGCCGAACAGCGTGCGTCAGGATTTCGTCACGGCCGAGGCGGATTGTTGAACTCGAACCGGCGGCGGGGTATGGCGCATGCGCGGGCTGGCTCAACCAGCATGTCGCGCGCAGGGGGCGGAATAGCTTGCAAGAATCTGCTATAAAAGAGGACTAAAGCAACTCTGCAGGCCTAGGAAATGTCCATTCAACGATTGAGCCGCTGTGGTGTAGCGCTGTTTTTTGTGGCACTTGTTTCCGGGTGCGCTTCACCGGGCCCTGGACCTTCGGATCGTAGCAGTAATGGCAGCATCGATCGCGGCAGCGAGTGCAAATGGAACCGCAGCAACTGCATGTATGAGGGGGCGTACGAGCCTGGAGAGCGGGAGTATGCCGAACAAGAGGCGAAACGTCTGAATAAGGCCGCGTCCGTCAAGTTTCGTCGCCGCTCCGGCCGGTAAGCATGCTTCGCCGCTCGCGGCCAGATTTGCTGTTGACGGCCCGGCTGTTTCACGATGGCGGGGCTGTTTTTGGGTATTTGGGGAATCAGTTCTCTTCGCTATAGGGCGCGAAGCGTCCAGTACGCGGATCCCGAATAAAAAGCAGGCCGGTAGCCACGCCAAAATAGGCGCCATGCAGTGTAAGGCTGCCTTCGTCGAGCGCCTCGCGAACGGCGGGAAAGGTCAGCAGATTTTCCAGGCTGTATTCGATAACGCCCCATTCCAGGCGACGTATCCAGCTTTCCCGATCATCGGTAGCCGGCCCGACCCGCTCCGCGACGGGCTTTATCTGAGACATCCACTTGCCGATGAAGTCCCGTTTTGTCAGTGGGGGGGCATTGTTGGCGAAAGCCGCAACGCCGCCACAACTGGCATGGCCCAGCACCACAATATGCTTGACCTTGAGCGCGTTTACGCCGAATTCAATCGCGGCGCTGGTGCCGTGGAACGAGGTTTCGGTATCAGGCTCGCAAGGCGGCACAAGGTTGGCAATATTGCGTACAACGAAGATTTCGCCCGGGCGTGCATTGAAGATCGTTTCTGGCGCCACGCGCGAGTCGCCGCAGCCAATGACCATGACTTCGGGGTGCTGCCCATTTTTCGCCAGGTCTTGGTAGCGCTCTCTTTCTTCAGAGAGACGGCCGTTGAGAAACGATGCATAGCCTTCGGCTAGTCTTTTTGGAAACACGTTCAGTCCTTTTACTGTTTGATATGCATGAATTTTACGCCTATGTTTGATAACTATGGTTGAGCCAAGGGCGGTCATCCATAACGGTACCTGGTCTGTCGACAGGAAGAGGTGGACCGCTGCGCTCCGAATGCTTGAAATGGGCGTTAAAGGCGTGGCATCCAAATCAGGTAATGCTCATTTCGGTGGGTGTGGTCTGGAACGCAAGCTGCTGCCAGCCGCCTGCCTCTTTTACCCAGACCTGAATCACCCGTGAGTCGATTGTGACGGTCCCCGTCCCGTTTTTGCGTACGCCGACGAGCAACTGACGACCGGTCATCAGTGCGGTGTCGCCCATGACGCGCACATTCAGTTCAGCACGTTCCAGCCGCTTGTAGTGAACGTTGAAACCACCCGTGCTGAAGTAACTATCGTAGCCGTCGATCTGTCCCTTGGCGTGGACGTGGGTTAGATCGGGATGCAACAATTGCCGAAGCTTTTCGATGTCCCCGTCCATCATGGCGGCGCATCGTTGTTGCTCCAGATCGATTAAGGTTTTGACATCATTTGACGGGTTAGCAATATTCATGGTGATTTGATAGTGAAGAGTTGCGTTGAAGGGGAGGGTGTTCTATTTTATGCGTAATTATTATTTTCATGCGTAAAAATAAGTAAGCCACTTAGTAATTTCCCTTGGTAGGCGGCTACCGTACGCGATGAAGGCTGCCGATTATTGAGCAGGATCCGTATGCGTCAACGAATCCCGCTCAATGAGTTTTTCTTTAGCACGGTGCGTTGTATGACCTGCCCGGGTCGGGACGCGGGGAAACGAAGGCTCGTGCGACGCTGACGTGGAGGGAGTGCCGTTCACCGCATTACTCTCGCGATCCAGCGTATCCAGGAGCAGGCCGATCGTGTCCACCAGGTTGTTGATGATTCCCCAGTCCGAATTTTGTTCTGACCCTTCGCGCCGTTGGGACATGTGACGCAGGCTAAGGGCCAGCATCGTGACGGTTTGCTCGAGAATGACGAATAGTTCGTGCACGCGCTTGCTTACCCGCGGATACCTTCATCGTCTTCGCACAGCGTTTCGTTGTTCGCATGCAGCGACATCATGGGTGGTTTTGTTCTCGTGCTTCTCGACTTTGAAGGTACGAGCTTTGATTTTTTGCTTGATACTTCGTTGTAATACGTGATGCTGCTCTTGAGCAACGATGACATGTAAACAAAACGACTTCTACACAGAAAATGTGGATAACTGAAAAAACGGATGCAGGATGGCCGATGGCGTGCTCATTCACGAAAAGGTCAAAAAATGGGTGTAGGGTAGGCGTCCGACCCATTCTTATTCTTAATAACTCGACCATTCATGCACTACCTGCGATCCGTCTGTGCCGGGCATACCCATGCCGTTCTTACCGTCGCCTTGTTGTCGCTGGCATTGGTTACATCGCCGGCCGTCAGTGCACGCCAGGGGCTGTCCGTGCAAACGTTGCGCCTTATTGGCGAGCAACAGATTCCACACAAGCATTCGTTTGAACAAACTACCGTGGGAGGGCTGTCCGGAATTGACTACGATGCCGCGACAGCAACCTGGATTCTGGCCAGTGACGATCGTTCGGATTTTGAGGCGGCGCGCTTTTACACGGCCTCGCTGGCTTACGATGAGCATTCGTTTGCCTCGGTGGCGCTGACCGGCGTCACGTTCTTCAAGCAAGAGAATGGAAAGCCCTATTCAAGTCGCTGGAAGTGGGGTGAGATTGCGGACGTGGAGGCCATCCGGTTTGATCCGGTAATCCTCCCTTTTTTAACGGTCGTTAAAAGTAGAGGCTAAGCGGCCAAGGCCATTTTTTGAATCGGTGTAATGCCGCCCAAGGCCATATTTGGCC
>LNAP01000255.1_pt1 | contig 82463 bp, 81 predicted proteins | sample 602601 | NCBI WGS metagenome assembly LNAP01 (sample SAMN02440304, study PRJNA202911) | soil metagenome | biome: Subtropical and temperate rainforests or woodlands; isolation source: soil samples (1 kg each in a 20% v/v slurry with milli Q water) were... ...
GGATTCGTCGTAATTACCGACCTGCTTGATGATGTTGTAAGCCCAATCGTTGCTGACACCCATGCCTTCGCCCATCTTATCCTCGACGCCGAGCAGACGACGTACTTCAGGATCCTGAGAGCTGCCTTTCACCTGATCCACATTGGCCATGTTGATGCCTTTTTCCTCGGCAACCAGCATGGCATCGAAGGACCAGCGGACGATATCGCCCCATTGGCTGTCGCCGGCACGCACCGCCGGCCCCAGCGGTTCCTTGGAGATGATTTCCGGCAGGATGACATTGTCGTCAGGATTCTTGAGCGCGGTCCGTTCGGAAGCCAAACCCGAAGCATCGGTCGTGTAAGCGTCGCAGCGCCCTTCATCATAGGCACCGCGCGCCTGATCGCTCTCCTTGAACTTGGCGGGCGGGTTCATGCCGATATTGTTGGTCTTGTCGTAATCGCCCAGGTTCTTCTCGGTGGTGGTGCCTTCCTGCACGCAGACCGTGGCGCCCTTCAGCTGCAACGCGCTTTTGATGCCAGATTCCTTGCGGACCATGAAGCCCTGGCCGTCATAGTAATTGACGGCGACGAAATCGAGCCCCAACTGCGTATCGCGCGACATCGTCCAGGTCGAGTTGCGTGACAGCAAATCGACTTCGCCCGATTGCAGCGCGGTAAAGCGCTGTTCGGCATTGAGCGGCTTGTATTCGACTTTGGTGGCATCGCCGAAGACCGCCGCAGCAACCGCCCGGCAGACATCGATATCAAGGCCCGACCATTCGCCCTTGTCGTTCGGTGCGCCGAAACCCGCCAAGCCGGTATTCACGCCGCATTTCAGCTTGCCGTAAGACTTGACGTTGTCCAGTGTCTTGCCGCCGGCGGCGGCGGCCGGCGCGGCTGCCTGCTGCGTATTCGCGGCAGGCGCGCTGGCCTGATCCGCCTTCTTCTCGCCCTCGCCGCATGCTGCCAAGCCCGTCAGCAAGAGGCCCCCAATCGCAAACTTAGAAATCGTGCTTATCCGTCGCATATTGATGTTCCTTCCCTGTTTTCTGTGTTTTTGACCCGCCGGTCCCTTGCCCCATTTCAGCCGGGCTTTTGCCAGCCGGAACAGGCGGATACCTCAGACTTTTACATAAAGACCCAGGGTGCTACAAGTAATCTCGGCTACAGAGAAGATCGAAATCATGGCGCAGGCGCCCCGCAAAGACCGTACGATTCTGACCCATGCCGGGAACGATCCCCAGGCCAATCATGGTATCGTCAATCCACCGATTTATCGGGCCTCTACCGTGCTTTACCCGACGGTACGCGAGATGGACGAGCGCGGCCGGCAGAAGTTCGACACGGTCTATTACGGACGCTATGGGACACCGACGACCTTTGCGCTGGAAGCGGCAGTGGCGGAACTGGAAGAGGCCGACCGAGCCGTTGCCCTGCCCTCGGGACTCGGTGCGGTTGCCGGGGCCCTGCTCTCCTGTCTGAAAACCGGCGACCATCTTTTGATGGTCGACAGTACCTATGAACCGACCCGTAGCTTCTGCGATCGACAGCTCGCCGGATTCGGCATCAGCACGACCTATTACGACCCGCTGATCGGTGCCGGTATCGCCGATCTGATCCAGTCGAATACCCGCGTCGTCTTTCTGGAAAGTCCCGGTTCGCATACGTTCGAATTCCAGGACGTGCCGGCGATCGCCGCTGCGGCCCATGCCAAAGGCTGTCTGGTCCTGCTGGATAATACCTGGGCGACACCGCTTTTTTTCAAGCCGTTTCGCCATGGTGTCGATCTTTCCATCCATGCCGCGACGAAATACATCGCCGGTCATTCCGATGTGATGCTGGGCATCATCACGATGAAGGAAACGCATTACAAGCAGATCAAAACCCATGTCCACGGGATGGGTTTTGCCGTTTCGCCCGATGATTGCTATCTCGCCTTGCGTGGTCTGCGCACGATGTCTGCGCGGCTCTCGCAACATCAGCAGACCGCACTGGCGCTGGCCCACTGGTTGAAGGGCCGGCCGGAAGTGGATCGCGTGCTGCATCCGGTGATGCCGGATCATCCCGGCCATGCCTTCTGGAAGCGCGACTACAGCGGCGCCACCGGGCTGTTCGGCATCGTGCTCAAGCCTTTCGCCGACGAGCGCGTCACCGCCATGCTGGATGGCATGCAGATTTTCGGCATGGGCTTCAGCTGGGGCGGCTATGAGAGCCTGATGATTCGATCGCATCTTAACCATGCGCGCAGCGTTACCAAGTGGTCGCCGGGTGGTCCTACCCTGCGCCTCCATGCCGGCCTGGAAGATCCTCAGGATCTGATCGCGGATCTGGAAGCCGGCTTTGCCAGATTACGTGGAAACTGACCGATCATGACCAACGACGCCCTGACGCCGGAAGTGGAAGACCTGCTTGCCCGCCTGAGCCTGACCGCCGATGGGCTGATTCCCGCCATTGCGCAGCAGCATGATACCGGCGAGGTCCTGATGCTGGCCTGGATGAACCCGGCCAGCATTCGCGAGACCCTGCAGAGCGGCCGGGTGTGCTACTGGTCGCGCTCGCGCCAATCGCTCTGGCGCAAGGGCGACAGTTCCGGGCAAATCCAGCGTCTGGTCGAATTCCGGGTCGATTGCGATCAGGACTGCCTGCTGCTGCTGGTCGACCAGCTCGGCGTCGCCTGTCATACGGGCCGGCGCAGCTGTTTCTATACCGCCTTGCGGAACGGCAAACCGGAGACGATCGCCGAGGTGCTGATCGACCCAAAGACGCTCTACGGCCATTGACGCATGACGTCCGGGAGCGATTGAAGCATGGGTTGCGGTTAAGGCATGGAGTTCAGCGATCTCGAATTGACGGCGACGTTGCTCAGTTTGAAAGTCGCCTTCTGGGCCACCTTGTTCACCCTGCCGATCGCCATTGCTTTGGCGTGGGTTCTCGCCCGCAAGCAATTTCCCGGCAAGCTGCTGCTCGATTGCGTCGTCCACCTGCCGCTGGTGCTGCCGCCGGTGGTGGTGGGTTACGGCCTCCTGCTGGCTTTCGGATCGCAAGGGATCTTCGGCGCACCCTTGGAGCGCTATCTCGGCATTACCGTGATCTTCACCTGGAAAGGTGCCGCCTTCGCTTCCGCCGTCATGGCCCTGCCGCTTTTCGTGCGCGCGATCCGCATGTCGTTCGAGCATGCCGACCGGCGCCTTGAGGCCGCGGCGCGCTGCCTTGGCGCACCGGCCTGGTGGGTCTTTCTCAGCGTCACCTTGCCGATCAGCATTCCAGGCATCATCGCGGGCACCATCCTCGGCTTCGCCCGATCGCTGAGCGAGTTCGGCGCCACCATCACCTTCGTTTCCAACATACCGGGCGAGACACAGACGCTGCCCCTGGCCATCGAATCGCTGATCCAGATGCCGGATGGCGAAGGCGGCGCCTTGCGCCTGACCCTGATCTCCATCGTCATCGCCTTTGCCGCCTTGATCCTGGCGGACCGCATCGATATCTGGCTGGCCAATCGGCGAAGGGAAGGCTGATGATCGACATCACCGCCTCGCAACGTCTCGGCACTGTCGACTTGCAAGTCGACCTGCATGTGGAGACAAAGGGCATTCTCGCCTTATTCGGCCCTTCCGGTGCCGGCAAGACCTCGATCCTCAACTGGCTTGCCGGCCTCAATCGCCCGGATGAGGGCAGCATCGCCGTCGACGGCCGCATCCTGTTCGATCGCCGCGCCGGCATCGATGTACCGCCCGATCAGCGGCGACTGGGTTATGTTTTCCAGGAGGCACGTCTCTTTCCCCATCTTGGCGTCCGCGGCAACCTGCTTTACGGCCGACGCCTGACACATCGGCGATACGGCCGCGACGGCAATGAATTGAGCTTCGACCGCGTCACCGATCTGCTCGGTATCGGCCCCCTGCTCGATCGTCGCATCACCGCGCTCAGCGGCGGCGAGAAGCAGCGTGTGGCAATCGGCAGAGCCCTGTTGGCCAATCCGCGCCTGCTGCTGATGGACGAGCCGCTGGCGGCACTGGACGTAAAGCGAAAAGCGGAAATTCTGCCCTTCATCGAAAAGCTGCATCGCGAATTGGCGATCCCGATCGTCTATATCAGCCACGACCCCGATGAAATTCTGCGCCTGGCTGATCAGGTGGCACTCATCGTTGACGGCAAGATGGCTGCTTTCGGCGACGTCGAAGAAATTTTGGGGCGGCTCGATCTGCCGACATTGACCAATGCCGCCGGGCCGGGCGCCGTGATCAGCGCGACCATCAAGCAGCAGGATGATGGATCGGGTCTGACCGTTCTCGGATTTTCCGGTGTCGGCAAGCAAGGCGAGATCCGGATCGGCCGGCTGCCGCATGCGATCGGGCAGCATATCAACCTGCGCATTCTGGCGCGCGACGTCTCGCTGGCCAGACATCCGGTGGACGGAATCAGTATCCTTAACCAGCTTTCCGGCACGATCACGCAGATCGTTGCCGGTGACGGTCCATTCGTGAACGTGCAGATCGATATCGGCGCCCTCATCTGGGCCAGCATCTCGCGCCGATCGCTGCAGGAGCTGCACCTGGCCGTGGGCGATTCAGTCGTCGCGCTGGTGAAATCCGCCGCCGCCGATCCCGCTCCCCTCCGCTGACAAACCGGCAGCTGTAAAACCGCAGCGGCGAGACATCACCATTGCAAGATCACATAATCAGGAAAAATGTGGCATACTACCACCCGGGGGAGTTGCCTGCGGCAAATCCGGTGTATCGATATTGCTCAGCAGGGCTGCGGGGTGATTGCCGGCGCGGCTGTGGCAGAACCGACCATGAGGGGAAATAGATATGAGTCGACGCGAATACGAGCAAAAAGCTTTGGATATTGTCGCTGGCCGCACGGGGCAGAAGCCGGCCGCCGCCGCCGCCCCCGCAAAATCGAAGATTAGCGGCTTTGCGATGCTGTCGATCTGGCTTTGGATCGCAGCGATTGCTGTGATCGGCGCAATCCTGGCTTACATCTTCCTGTTGAAATAGGTCTGCGACAGAATAGCGGTCACGCGATCTTGGTCTGGCAATTGCTGCCGGCACGAGGCAACATAACGACAATGTTAACGAAAGCTTAAGGATGTTAGCCGCCATGCGACCGATCTTCATCATGGTCAAATGTGCGCCGGGTACCGCCTACGACGTGGCAGCCGACGCGCTTGATACGATCGAGCAGGTGAGCGAGGTCTATTCCATTTCCGGCCAGTACGATCTGCTGGTGAAATGCAATCTGCCCTCAGAGATGGATGTCGGCCGCTTCGTCACCAGCCAGATCCAGATGCTGAAGCATGTCAAGGATACGCAGACCATCATCACCTTCAATGCCTTCACCTGAAATATCGGGTGCCAATGGCGGAAGGCCGGCAATTGAAGCAGTTCTGTTCGATGCCTACGGCACTCTATTCGACGTCCACGCGCCTGCTGCGGCACTGGCAAAGCGGCTTGGCCCCGTCGCCCATGATGTCTCGAGGCTGTGGCGACAGAAGCAGCTGGAATATACCTGGACGCTCAGCCTGCGGGGCCGCTATCGCAGCTTCTGGGAACTGACGGCCGAGGCGCTGGATGTCGCGCTGGCAAGCTATGGCTTGAACCAGGACCGCCAGCAGCGCAACAACCTGCTGGCTTCCTATCGCCATCTCGCTGCCTATCCGGAGGTACCCGGTTTATTGCGGACACTGCGGCAAGCCGGGATTCGCACAGCCTTGCTGTCGAACGGCGATCCCGGTCTGCTGGCGGAACTGACCGCCAGTGCCGATTTGACCGACCTTCTGGACGCCGCCATCTCTGTCGCCAGCATCGGCATATACAAGCCCGACCAGCGCGTTTATCGCCATGGCCTGGATCGCCTGAGGCTGGACAATCCGCAACATTGCGCCTTCGTGTCGTCCAATGCCTGGGATGCCGCAGGAGCAGCGCAATTCGGCCTGAAGGTATTCTGGGTCAATCGCGACAGCCAGCCACTGGAATACAAGCTCGATCAGACGACAACCATTCTGTCCGATCTTGCGCCGCTGGCAGGCCTCGTGACGGCTTTTTAGGGCGTACCAGCCGGCAGGTTTCCCGCAAGGCCCCATTCCGTGCCCTTGGGGTCATTGACCATGCCATAGACGATGCCGCCTGCTATGTCGCCCGGATAGACCTCTTCCGACCGGCGCCGCAATCCGTCCACCAGCGAGGTCGCGACATAGGCCGGCGTGATTTTAGGCATATCGAGGCCGCGCGTCATATCGGTGTCGACCGCACCCGGCAGCACCGCCATGACATGCGTGCCCTGTGCCCTCAGTTCCGCCCGCAATGCCTGCGTGAGGCTCAGCAATGCCGCCTTCGATGCGCAAAGCGAGCCCATCAGCGGCAGATTGGCATGGGCCAGGATCGACACCATGTTGACGATGGCGCCGCCACCATTGGCCTTCAACACCGGGATGAAGGCGCGGCACATATCGAGCGTGCCGAAATAGTTGACCTCCATCTCACGCCGCGCATTGGCTGTATCGGCAATGGCAAAGAGCGGCGTGTTGTGATTGATACCCGCATTGTTGATCAGCAATGTCACATCGGCGCAGCTCCGCGCCGCCGCGGCCACCTGCGCGCTATCGGTGATATCGAGCTGAATCGGAATCAGACGGTCCGGTGCCTGCCCGATCAACGGCCGCAACGTCGCAAGATCGCGTGCCGCGCAATAGATCTTCCCCGCTCCGCCAGCCAGCAAGGCGCCCACGGTTTCTCGGCCGATGCCGCGATTGCTGCCGGTGACCAACGCCACGCTGCCGGCCACCGGATCGCGACCCGTGCCGCTCTTGAAACGGTTGACCTGTCCCTTGGACGGTCCGTGCAGCAGATCCTGATCATTGGCGAGAATCACCATCTGGAAACCCTGCACGCGACGATCCGCCGCCGCCGCGGCATGCGGTGTGAAGATGCCGACGGTCTTGCCCGCCGCCGAAGCGATCTGCCGCACCTTCTCGATGGCCTCCTGCTGGCGGGGGCCCAATTGGGGAAAGGTGCCGAGAGACAGGGAAAGGTCAAACGGCCCGATGAAGATCATGTCGACACCGGCGACGGCCGCAATCGCCGTCGCATTCTCCACCCCTTTTGCAGTTTCGATCATCACCGCGACAAAGGTATCGGCATTGGCATTGAGCACATAGGCTGGCAGATCCAGGGCCGGACGCACAAAGCCGAAGGAACGCTGGCCGTGGGGCGGGAATTTCGCCGCAGCCACCGCCGCTTCCGCCTGATCGGCGGTTTCGACGAAGGGGACGATTACCCCGCTGGCGCCGGCATCCAAGGCGGAGCCGATCGCATGGGGCGAATTCTCCGCCACGCGGCAAATGGCCGTGGTCAAGCCGCGCACCAGGCCGATCCCGTGTTCCAGATCCTGCCGCGACCACAGGCCATGCTGGAGATCGAAGACCAGCGCATCGGGCCGGCTCTGCGCCATCACCTCCGCGACCGAAGGCGAGCCCATCGCCGTCCAGTGGCAGCCCACGGTTTCGCCGGCAGCCAGTTTCTGTAAAATCGGATTGTTGCTCATGCGCCGCTCCCCTTGCGATAATCGTCGTATCAGTTCTTGCCGGCGCTTTCGGCCCAGCGCGCCATCAGCGTGTTGGACGGCAATTTCTCATCGAGCAGTTTCTTTGCCGTTTCAACACCTGCAACAGGCAGTTTCTCTGGCGCCAGCAGGCCGATCTGCACCAGCACCGAGGCCTGGTCCCAATAGATGTGCTCGTTATAGAGCTTGTCGCCGCGGAAAGAGACAATGGCGATCAGCGGAATCTCGACATGTTTCCCCGTCGGCTTGACGCCCGGCAGCATCCAGTCGATTTCGCAGTCATGGGTGAAACAGAACAGCACCTCATCGACCACGCGGTCGGCACCGATGGTGCGCGAAATCGGGATAAGTGTGGTGTCCTTGGGATTGCTATTGACGAAATGATTCTTATAGAAACGCTTCAGATGCTGATACCCGACGCCGCCAGTCATGGTCGGGATGTGATTGACATAGGGCTCGGCCACCATCGTCGCCATGGTGGCATCGACATCGCGTGCGCCGAACTCGTATTCGCAATGCTTGTCCCACAAGGATGAGAGATCGTAATGCGGCCCCATCACCTTGCGGAATAGCGCGATCGAGCGTGAATGCGCCATCATCGCCGCCGGCTTGTTGTAATGCTCGACGACGGTCCGCGCAAAGGCATGATCCATACCGGGATAGACATAGATCTCGATACCGGGCTGATTCTTGAAATGCGCCTTGATCTGTTCCTGCGCCGCCGGCGGGACATATTTGTCCTCACCGGCAATGTGCAGCACCAAAGGCACGGTGATCTTGTCGCCAAGCACTCCCTCGATGCCCACACCGTAATAGCTGACGGCACAATCGACACCAGCACGCGCCGCCGCGAGATAGGCCAGCTTGCCGCCCAGGCAGTGACCCAGCGCACCGACCTTACCGACCACTTCCGGCATGGCCCGCAAAGCCGCGACGGTACTGGCGATATCCCTGATGCCGAGATCGATATCGAAATTCTGGAAGAAGCCGAACGCCTTCTGCCATTCTTCCGGCGAATATCCCATATCGACGTCTCGCTCCATGCGCCAGAAGAGATCCGGCGCCAGAACGACATAGCCTTCTTCGGCGTAAAGCTCAGCCACCTCACGGACATAGGCATTGACGCCGAAAATCTCCTGGCAGAGCACGATGCCGGGGCCCTTGCCGCTTTTCGGCAAGGTGAGATAGCCATGGAACTTGCCGCCATCATGCGCCGTGATGTCGATGAATTTACCGGCCATGTCTGTCTCCTATCATTCACTCTGTTCGGGCTCGGCTACAGCCGACCGGCGTCGACGCCTCATCCCCAAAAGTTCGACTGGTGGTGAATACGGCGCATTGCGCCCTGAAATTCGATTGAGCCTGCCCGACTTTGCAACCTCTCAGGCGCCAAGGCAAGGTCGGAGTTGTGACTGTCGTGGTCGTTGAAGGAAACTCAATGCCCAAGGCCGCGCCGGCCGGTGCGGCGTTCGATCACCGCCTTGATGCAGAGTGTCGCAACTGCCAGCAGAGTTAGGATCGATGCAGCCGCGAAGGCGCCGACGGAATCATAATCGTTGTACAGAAGCTCGATTTGCAGCGGCAGGGTATTGGTCTGGCCGCGAATATTGCCGGAGACGACGGAAACCGCCCCGAATTCGCCCATGACACGCGCGTTGCAAAGAATGACGCCGTAAAGGAGGGCCCATTTGATATTGGGTAGTGTCACCCGCAGAAACATCTGCAACCCGCTGGCGCCCAGAATCGTCGCCGCTTCCTCTTCACCGCTGCCCTGGGTCTGCATCAAGGGAATGAGCTCCCGCGCGACGAAGGGACAGGTGACGAACAGGCTGACCAGGAAGATGGCCGGGACAGAGAACATCAGCTGGATGTCATGCGCTTCCAGCCAGGGTCCGAGCAGACCGCGCGCGCCATAGAGAAAGAGATAGCAGACGCCGGCGACGATCGGCGAAACCGAGAAGGGCAATTCGATCAGCGTGGTGAGCAGCTTGCGGCCCGGAAAGCTGAATTTGGTGATCGCCCAAGCCGCCATGATGCCGAAGACGGCATTCAGCGGCACGACGACAAGGGCCGTCAATACCGTCAGACCGATCGCGTGCAAGGTTTCCGATGACACGATCTTTGCGGCATAGACCGAAATGCCGGCAGAAAAGGCCTGGATCAGAATGATCGCGATCGGCGCCAGCAGCACGACGGCGGAGAGGATAACCGCCGAGCCGATCAGACTCCGGCGCAACCATTTGCCTTCGCCGACACGCATATGCCGGCGCGGCGAGACCGCCCCGGTCGGCACGGGCATCACGCTATCGACGAGGTTCGACATAACGCAGCGCCCTTGCCTGAATGATATTGGTCACCAGCAGCAGCACAAAGGCCGTTGCCAGGATTGCCACGGACAAGGCCGCGGCGCCGGGATAGTCGTATTCCTCCAGGCGAATGAAAGTCAGCAGCGCCGTAATTTCGGTCTGCATCGGCCGGTTTCCGGCGATAAAGATAACGGCGCCGTATTCGCCCAGACAGCGGGCGAAAGCAAGGCTGCAACCGGCGAGAAAGGCCGGGAAAATGCCGGGCAGGATAATGCGGAGAAAGATCGCCAGATCGCCGGCCCCCAACGTATGAGCGGCCTCTTCGATCTCGTCATCGAGATCCTCCAGCACCGGCTGCACCGTCCGCACGACAAAAGGCAGGCTGGTGAAGGCCATGGCGATCATGATACCGAGCGGCGTATAGGCAACGGCGATGCCGAGCCTGTCCAGAGGTGCGCCGAACCAGCCATTCTTGGCGAACAGCGCCGTCAGGGCAATGCCGGCCACGGCTGTCGGCAAGGCAAAAGGCAGATCGACTACGGCATCGAGCAACCGCCGGCCGGGAAAGTCGTAACGCACCAGCACCCAGGCCAGCAGCAGGCCGAAGAAGGCGTTGAAAGCCGTCGCCAGAAATGCCGTGCCCAACGTCAGGCGGTAGGTCGCCCAAGCGCGCGGCGACGCGATGGCCCCCAGAAAATCCGCGAACGGCATACCTGCGGCTTTGAGCCCCAAAGCCGCCAGCGGCAGCAGGACGACAACGGCCAGATAGATCAGCGTGCAGCCGAGAGCTAGGGTGAAACCCGGCAGCACGCGCGGATTTCGCCCACGCGTGCCGGTCGGGATGGCTGCTGCGGCTGTCGCCATGTACCGGACGGATTCTTTACTGATTGACGAAAAGTGTGTCGAGAATGGCGCCCTTGGCGAAATGTTCCTGGCTCACCTTCTGCCAGCCGCCGAAGACCTGATCGACCGTCAATAGCTTCACCGCCGGAAACTGATCGGCATATTTCTGCGCGGTCGCCGGGTCATTCACGCGGTAGAAATGCCTGGCCAGAATATCCTGTCCCTCCGGCTGATAGAGGAAATCGAGATAGGCCTCGGCAACTTTGCGCGTGTTCTTGGCATCGGCCACCTTGTCGACCACGGCGATCGGGAACTCGGCCTGAAGGCTGGAGGGCGGCACGACCACCTCGAATTTGTCGGCACCGTATTGCTTCTGAATGCCACGCGTCTCGGCCTCGAAAGTGATCAGCACGTCGCCGGTCTGGCGTTCGACGAAGGTCGTCGTCGCACCGCGGCCACCGGTATCGAAAACCGGTACATGGGCGAAAAGCTGCTTCACGAAATCCTGCGCCTTGGCCTGATCCCCGCCGTTCTTCTGCAGCGCATCGGCATAGGCGGCAAGATAAGTGTAGCGCGAATTGCCCGAGGTCTTCGGATTGGGGAAGATCACCTGCACATCGGGGCGGATCAGGTCTGGCCAATCCTTGATCTGCTTGGGATTGCCTGCCCGCACGAGGAAGGCCGGGAAGGAATAGAAGGGCGATGCGTCATTCGGGAACTTCTTCTCCCAGCCGGGCTGGACGGCGCCACCCTGGACCAGCGTATCGATATCGGTCGCCTGATTGAAGGTCACGACATCCGCCTGCATCCCTTCCAGAATCGATCGTGCCTGTTTCGAGGTGCCGGCATGGGATTGCTCGATCGTGACGGTTTCGCCCGTCTTGCCCTTCCAATAGGCCTCGAAGGCCGGATTGATATCCACGAAGAGTTCGCGTGCCACATCGAAAGAGGCATTCAGCAGCGAGGCATCGGCACCGGCGGGGATGACGGGTGCCGACGAGCCGGCCAGGAGACCGATGGCCCCGACGAGGCCCAGCAAAAAACGCTTCATGATCATGGAGACTCCGCGTGAGACTAATTTAACACATGAAATTGTCTATTTCACACATTCACACGCATAAATAAGTGTATCGGTTAGCCAAGCGTCAAGCGTAATCGGGGCGCCGGCCGCGATGATTCCTTGCCCGCGCCCCGATATCGGGGAATTTCGCGCCTATTGCCGCAACAGGCCTTTGATGTTGCGCAGCGCCTGGCGCGTCCGATGCTCGTTTTCCACCAGGGCGAAACGCACGAAGCCTTCGCCATGCTCGCCGAAACCGACACCAGGCGCGACCGCCACCTTGGCCTTCTCGATCAACAGCTTGGAGAAACCGAGCGAATCCAGATCGCCGAATTGCTGCGGCACCGGTGCCCAGGCAAACATCGATGCCTTCGGGGCATCGACTTCCCAGCCGCAGGCCCGCAACCCGGCGATCAGCACGTCGCGGCGGGCGCGATAGCGTGCCCGCATCTCATCGACGCAATCCTGCGGTCCGTTGAGTGCGGCCGTCGCCGCCACCTGGATCGGCGTGAAAGCGCCGTAATCGAGATACGATTTCATGCGCGCCAGGGCGGTGACCAGTTGCTCATTGCCGACGCAGAAGCCGACGCGCCAGCCGGGCATGGAATAGGTCTTGCTGAGCGAACTGAACTCGACTGCGATCTCCTTGGCCCCCGGCACTTCAAGGATCGAGGGTGGCGGGACGCCGTCGAAATAGACCTCGGAATAAGCAACGTCGGAGATGATGTAGATCTCGTTCTTGCGGCAGAAATCCACCACCTCGCGATAGAAGTCGAGAGTCGCGACCTCGGCGGTTGGGTTGCTGGGATAGTTGACGATGACGGCGCGCGGCTTCGGCACCGAATAGCGCACCGCCCGGTCCATCGCCCGCAGGAAGTCAGATCCCGGCTGGAAGGGAATGGACCGGATCGCCGCGCCGGCAATGATGAAGCCGAAGGCGTGGATCGGATAGCTGGGATTGGGCGCCAGGATGACGTCGCCGGGGCTGGTGATGGCCTGGGCGAGATTGGCGAGGCCTTCTTTCGACCCCAACGTGACGATCGCTTCCTTCTCGGGATCGATCGAGACGTTGAAGCGGCGGGCATAGTAATTGGCCACCGCTTTGCGCAAGCCGGGAATGCCGCGGGAATTGGAATAGCGATGGACGTGGGGGTCCTTCAGCACTTCGACCAGCTTCTCGGTGACATGGGCCGGCGGCGGCTGGTCCGGATTACCCATGCCGAAATCGATGATGTCCTGTCCGCTAGCTCGCGCTGCCGCCTTCAGCTTATTGACTTCGGCGAAGACATAAGGCGGCAGTCGCTTGATACGGTGGAAATCGGGTTCCATCTGATGGGTAGCTCCGGGATAGACTGTACACAGGGATGACGGCAGAGGCCCAGCGCCAGCCGTCATTGCCGATCATACTGCCTGCTTTTACGCCAGGGTCAACTTGGCGCGACATGGCTTGGCGGCCGAGCGTCCCGGTGGCGCCGCGCCGTCCCCGCGATTTTCAGGCGGTGCGGGCCACGCCGAGTTCCATTTCTGCCGCTCTTTTCTCTGCGGCCGCCTCCCTGGCGGCTTCGCGCCGACGCAGGATCTCATAGGCCGTCGCCCCAAGAATCGTGATCAGGATGAGGATCAAGCCAAGCGCGTTGACGGCGGGCGTGAGGCCGGTCCGGACCTTGGCAGCGATATAGACGGTCAGGGTCGTATCGAGGCCGCGGGTAAAAAGCGTCGTGTTGTAATTTTCGAAAGACTGGAAGAACGCCAAGACCGCCGCGGCGATGATCGAAGGCTTCAGATAGGGCAGCAGGATACGACGAAAAACCTGGACATGGCTGGCGCCGAGATCCAAGGCGGCCTCCTCCAGATTGGTGTCGAAACGCTGCAGCCGGGCCAGGATCATCAGCATGACATAGGCAATGATGAAGCTGCATTGGCCGAGCGTCGCCAGATGCAGGCCCGGCCCCACGCCCAGCTGGTCCCAGAAGACCAGGGTGGAGATGCCGATGATGACGCCGGGTGTCAGCAAGGGCGACACCATGACGCCATAGACGAAGGTCCGCACCTTGCCCTGCAAACCGGTCAGGAGCAAGGCGGCGCCGATGCCGATCGGCACCGATATGATCACCACGACAATTCCGACCAGAACGGAATTGATCAAGCCTTCCTGCATCCTTTCATCGTGGAAAAGCTCGACAAACCATTTCAAGGTCGTGCCGAGCCAGGGCGTCACGGTCGGAAAGCGACTGGAATTGAAGGTCGCCCCCGCCATCACGATGAGCGGCAGGAACAGATAGGCCAGGAAGACCCACAGATAGACGGTGGTGAGAATTTCGCTGCCGGATCGCTTGCGCATCATCGATGCCCCGTCATTTCGCAATATCGGTCAGGCCGACCTTGAAGATCTTCATCATGATCAGGATGAAGACGATGCAGAGCAGCAGCAGGATGAAGGCATAGGCCGAACCTTGCGGCCAGTTCTGGCCTTCGAAGAACCATTGATAGATGATTTCGGTAAACCAGCGGGAATTGGTCGAGCCGAGGATCGACGGCACGGCATAGGAGCTGACCGCCAGCATGAAGGTCATGATGCAGCCCACCGCGATGCCGGGCTTGGCGTGGGGAATGACCACCCGCCAATGAATGCGCCAGGTCGGCGCCCCCAGATCCCGGGCCGCCTCGATCTGATTCTTGTCCAGGCTTTCCATGGCATTGTAGATCGGAAAGACCATGAAGAGGATGAAGGCATAGACCATCCCCACCATGACGCCGCCATTACCCGAGAGGTAGCGGATCGGCCGGTCGATGATGTGGAAAAATTTCAGCACCGCATTCAGCGGCCCCTGATAGGCGAGAATGATGAACCAGGCGAAGGTCCGCAGGATTTCGTTGATCCAGAAGGGGATGACCAGCAGAAGCAATAGGAAGGCGGCACGTTGCGGCGTGGCGATCTTGGCCAGATGGAAGGCGACCGGATAGCAGACACACAGGCAGATGAAGGTCACCAGGGCGCCGCCCCAGATGGTGTTCAGGAAGACGCGGAAATGCACGTCGTTCTGAAACAGGGTAACGTAATTGCTGAGTGTGTAGTGATCATTGGGACCGCCGATATCCGCCGCCAGCAGATTGGGCCGGAAGGAATAATCGACCATGGTGAAATAAGGCAGGACCACCAGCAGGAAGATCCAGATCAGGCTGGCGATGACCATATAGCTGGTCAGCATCATGCCGTAACGTTTCACCAGGTCTTTCATCGCATTCTTCCGTTCAGGTTGAACTTGTGATCATCGCTTCCAGATCAGTTCGCGGCCAGGACGCCATCCGGCAGGATCACGGCATCCGCGGCGGCGAAACCCACCGGCACGGTCTCACCGCTCTGCAAACGCGGCAGCGTGCCGTCATTGGCCATTTGCATGATGATGGGCCGCTCTCCCCTCCCCGTCAGAAAGAGGTTCGCGAAATTGCCTTCGAAGTCGATATGGCTGAGCTGAAGATCGAGAAGATTGAGCTTATCCATCGCCGAACCGCCGCCATCCCGACGATTATCATTCCGGGGGGAGAGCCGTTCCGGCCGGGCGAAGAGCAAGGCGGCGTCGCCCACCGCCAAGCCGGCGCGATTGCGGCCGCGCAACCGTCCGCTGGCGGTCTCGACCTCCGCCTGTTCGCCGTCGACGGCGACAACCTTCCCCCGGAAGACATTGTTCTCGCCGACAAAGGTCGCGACGAAGGGCGTCGCCGGGTCATTGTAGATATCGGCGGATTTCGCCACCTGCTGAATGACCCCTTGCGACATCACGGCGACGCGGTCCGACATCGTCAGGGCCTCGCCCTGGTCATGGGTGATATAGATGAAGGTAACGCCGGTACGGCGCTGGATCGCCCGCAATTCCGAACGCATATGCTGACGCAATTTGAGATCCAGGGCCGAGAGCGGCTCATCCAGCAGCATGACCTTGGGTTCGACCGCCAAGGCGCGCGCGATGGCGACACGCTGACGCTGGCCGCCGGAAAGTTCGTTCACCCTTTTATCGGCCGCATCGGTCAGCGCGATCAGATCGAGCAATTCCTCGGCGCGCCGGCGCCGCTTGGCACGGGACACGCCCCGGACTTCCAGGCCAAAAGCGATATTCTCCCAGACCGTCATCAGGGGGAAGAGCGCCAGATTCTGGAAGATCAGCGCGGTCGGCCGCTTATTGGGGCCGATACCGCGCATATCCTGGCCACCGATCCGAATGACACCGCCGGTCGGGTCATTGAAGCCGCTGATCATGCGCAGGATCGTGGTCTTCCCGCAGCCCGACGGTCCGAGGAAGCTGAAGAATTCCCCCGCTTTGATGGTCAGCGACACGTCGCTCACCGCCGTGAAGGCGCCAAAGCTCATCGTTACATGATCAAGTTCGACATCCTGGCTCATACTGATGCGGTCTGCGCCGCCTCCCCCACTGATATAGAGCAATAAAACGTATAGCCGTCTGAAGGGCAGCTTGCGCGCACCAACAAACCAAACAATTGCCACACCGGGTTACCCGCCCGGTGTGGCATCATCGCGCGTGAGAAGTTTATCCCGCCTGGAATTTGTCGGCGTATTCATTCCGCTTGGAGACAAACCAGCTCGGCTGGGTCGGTTGCCACCACATATGGCTGAGGGAATCGCCCGGATAGGCCGCCTTCAGGAAGTTCTTCTGGGAGTCGGGCGCCGCATCGGCCGCGCCCTTGGCCGAGGGGCTGGCACCGATCGCCGCGGCCCAGAGCAGCGAACCTTCGGCGGTATTGATCCAGGAAACCCAGGCTTCCGCTTGTTCGATGTTCTTCGCACCCTTGAACAGCACGAAATTCTGCAGCCAGCCGGAGGCACCTTCCTTTGGCGCGAGATAAGCGATGGGCAAGCCCTCTTTCTGCAGGGCCTGTGCGGAGCTGTCCCAACAATTGCCGATCACGCAACCATTGGTCCGGAAAGCACCCTGGGCGGAATTCTCATCCTTCCACCATTGGCCGACATTGCCCTTCAGCTCCAAGGCGCGCTTGATGATGATGTCGTAATTGGCCGTCATCACCGCTTCGTCTTTATAGGAATCGAGATAGGGCTTGGGCAGTTTGCCCTCGGCTTCGAGCCACCGGCCGATGGCGACCAGGCCGGAATGCGGCCGGACTGTCAGGCGACCGGCATATTCTTCTCTCCAAAGATCCGCCAGGCTGGCTTGCGGATAAGCGAGTTTCACCTCTTCGGTGTTGAAGATCAACGCTTCGCTGCCCCAAACGCTCGGCGAAGAATACAGTTTGCCGTTGATGCGCACCTGCTGCATGGCCGATCCGCTCATGATGCCCGGATCGACCCCGGCGACATTGATCTTCGCCTCATCCCAAGGCTGCAGGAAATCGCGCTCGACCCAATTGGTGACCCGGTCCGTGGTCGGTTCGGAAATATCGAAGGCACCGGCGGCACCCCCGGCTTTGGCCTGCGCGACCATCGCATCCTGATCCGGCTGTTCGTTGAAATTCACCTTGATGCCGGTCTTCTTATTGAAGGTCTCGAAAGCCGCTTTGAAATCGTAGCCGGCCCAGCCCATGAAATTGAGCTCGCCGGAAGACGAAAAGGCGTTCCGGACAATCAAAGGCGCGCCGATCAGACCGAGACCGGTCACGGCAGCGCCTTTCAACAATCGACGACGCGAAAGCCTGGACATCGACATCATCGACGGCAGGCCCGACATTTCTTTCCCCATAGGACGTTCCTCTTTACGTGATTTATTTGCGCACATGACGTTGTGCCGTTCATTTTCAGGAACTGCTATCCAGCCAGTGTCTGGAACAGTCCCCCATGCTGGCTAGTAATCGTTTTCGCATCGTAGTCAACCGGGCATTGAGCAAACCTCCCGCGACCAGCTCTTACAAAAATGCAATTGACTCCTGACGCAAGAGCCCGCAACTCATCCTCTACCTCACCTTTGGTCGCCGCCAAAGATGCTTGTCCAGCAGGACGGTGGTCCCATTAATTCGGTATTACCAACTCGCCCCCTGCTCGTGCGTGCTGCTGCCGTCACAATTGTAACGTTATTTTCCGGCACCGGAAGCATACGGTAACACGCCCTCGGTAGCATTCACTCAGTCGAGTGGTCGATGATCGTTGCAGCCGCACAACGTTTCCCCCTGCAGGGAACCGCTGTAAAATGCGGCCGACCGTTAGCACAGTCGAGATGGAAGTCGTCCAGGCGCCGGGTCCGCTGGTGAATGCACTCGGCACCTGTGTCCCCGTGACCAACATGGCCCTCATCAGGTGCCGAGAGTCAGCAGAAAGGACGGAATGAAGATGGCTAACTGGAAACCGGATCCGACATTCTACCCCTCGCCGCGCATGGCCATGAAGGCGCCGGTGGAAACGCTCGCTTATGTCGCCAGCTTCGACCCCGACCGCCAGGTGCCGGACGAGATCGCCGTCGTCGATGTCGACAAAAGCTCCGCCACCTATTCCCAGATCGTGGGTAAAGTGGCCATGCCGAATACCGGCGACGAGCTGCATCATTTCGGTTGGAATGCCTGTTCGTCCTGCCTCTGCCCCAATGCGCCCCATCCCCATGTCGAGCGCCGCTATCTGGTCGTGCCGGGCCTCCGCTCCTCGCGCATCCATATCATCGATACCAAGCCGGACCCCAGGAAGCCGACGATCACGAAGGTGATCGAGGCAGCGGAAATGGCGGAACGGGCCAATTATAGCCGCCCCCATACGGTGCATTGCGGTCCCGAGGGCATCTATGTCGCTGCGCTCGGCAATGCCAAGGGTGAGGCGCCCGGCGGTATTCTCCTGATGGATCACGAAACCTTCGAGGTGCGTGGTCAATGGGAGATGGATCGCGGCCCACAGCAGCTTGCCTATGACGCCTGGTGGCATCTTGGCCACGACACCATGGTCACCAGCGAATGGGGCACGCCGGTCACTTTCGAGAATGGCCTGATCCCGGAGATGCTGCTGAAGAGCCAGTATGGCCGCAAACTGCATTTCTGGGACCTGCATAAGCGCAAGCATCTGCAGGAGATCGATTTCGGCGAAGAATACCAGCTCGTCTTTGAATTGCGGCCCGCCCATAACCCCACCAAGGCCTACGGCTTCGTCAATGCGGTCATCAGCCTCAAGGATCTCTCCTCGTCGATCTGGACCTGGTATCGCGACGGCGATGCCTGGGCGGTGAAGAAGATCATCGATATTCCGGCCGAGCCGGCCGATCCCGACCTGCTGCCTCCACTGCTGAAAGGCTTCAAGGCGGTGCCGCCGCTGGTGACCGATATCGATCTCTCGATGGATGACCGGTTCCTCTATGTGTCGTGCTGGGGCACGGGCGATCTGCATCAGTACGATGTATCGGATCCCTTCTCGCCGAAACTGACCGGCAAGGTACGGATCGGCGGCATCGTTTCGCAGGCGACGCACCCCAAGGCAAAAAACGGGAAACTCAATGGTGGCCCGCAGATGGTGGAAATCAGCCGGGATGGCCGGCGCGTCTATTTCACGAACTCGCTCTATGGTGCCGTGGATCCGCAGTTTTATCCCGAGGGCATCGACGGCTGGATGGTGAAGCTGGATGCGAAGCCTGAGGGCGGTATCGCCTTCGATCCGGATTTCTTCGTTGCCTGGCCAAAGAGCCACCGGCCGCATCAGGTGCGGCTGGAAGGCGGCGACTGCTCTTCGGATTCATACTGCTATCCTTGAGGTTTCCGCCTTAGGCCGGGCACAAGTGCCATCGGCATCCTGTACGGCCAGGACACGGCCATGACGATGTTGTGGCCATGGCTGGTGCTGGCCGGGCTCGGCATGTTCCATGGCCTGAATCCCGCCATGGGATGGCTCTTCTCGGTGGCGCTCGGCATGCACCGGCAGAGCCGACGGGTCGTGCTTCTATCTCTGGTTCCCATTACGCTTGGCCATGCTTTGTCGATCTGGCTGGTCGCTGCTGCCGTCATGGTTCTGGGTATCGCGGTTGACCCATATTTGTTTCGTCTGGCCGCCGGCGCGATCCTGATCCTGTGGGCGATCTATCACCGGCTTTACGGGCATCGGCATCGTGTGCGGGTCGGCATGACGGTCGGCCTGACCGGCCTTGCCGCGTGGTCGTTTCTGATGGCAACCGCCCATGGCGCCGGACTGATGCTGGTACCTGCGCTGATCCCGCTTTGCAAGGGCCAGCCGATGCTGGGCCAGGACTCGCTGTGGATATCGATCGCCGCCGCCGGCTTGCATACCCTGGCCATGCTCGTCGTTACAGGCGTCATCGCCATCATCGTCTATGACCGCCTGGGGCTGGCCTTTCTGCGGCGGGGTTGGATCAATTTCGATTTGCTCTGGGACCTGGCATTGGTTGCCACTGGCATCCTGCTGATTGCCATCTGACAGGTTCTCACCGAACGCGTTGCCGTTGGCTTTTGCCTGCTTCTCCACGATTATGACAACCGTAACGTCATTCTCCGACATAGAAGCAATCCCGTAACATGCCCTTGGCAGGATCCGCGAGATAAGCTAGCCGATGGAGAAATCGCTCATGCCGCCGTCAAACTCTTCCCCATCGGGAAAACGCAAGGCCGTCCCTGCCCCCAGCACCGTAAGTCCCGCCTTACAGAAGATCATCGAAGCGCCGGCCCGCGCCCTCCCGGAACCGAAAACGGCAGAGGAATGGCGTCAAACCATCAGTGCGGTCAATGACGAAGGCATCAAAAGAGCGCGCGCCGCGGCAGCCGAACTCGGCGTCAATGTCGTAGAGACAGCAGTGGCCGGAATCAGATGCTTCCGCATCACCCCTGCCGAGGTGGCACCGGAGAAGCGGCACCGCCTGCTCGTCCATCTCCATGGCGGCGGACATATCCTCAATGGAGGAGAAGCCGGCACGTGGGAAGGCATCCTGGTCGCCCATTGCAGCAAGACCGTCGTTCTGTCGGTCGATTTCAGAATGGCGCCCGCCCATCCCTGGCCGGCGGATATCGAGGATACGGTCACCGTCTGGCGGAATCTCATCGAGGACCATGACCCGGCCTGCATGGCGTTGTTCGGATCTTCCGCCGGCGCCGGTACCGCCATGGCCACCATTCTTCAACTCAAAGCTTCGGGCCTGGCTTTGCCCGGTGCGTTATTCCTCGGGAGCCCGAGTGCGGATCTTACCAAGACCGGAGACACATGGTTCACCAGCGAGCATCTCGATTCGATTATCCCGGTCTATGAAGGTTTCGTTGAAGGCGCCTTTGCGCTCTATGTAGCCGGACAGGATATGAAAGACCCTCTGATCTCGCCGATTTATGGGGATCTGGAGGGATTTCCGCCGACCATCCTGATATCGGGCACCCGCGACATCCTGCTCAGCGATACCGTCCGCACCCATCGCAAGCTGCGGCAAGCTGGCGTCGAAGCGGACCTGCACGTTTTCGAAGGCCAGTCGCACGCGCATTTCATCTTCAGTTTTCCAGCACCGGAATCGATCGACGCGTTCGGCGAAATCGCCCGCTTCTTTGACCGCCATCTGGTTTAACGGCAACCCCCATGACACTGATGACCGCGGGTCAGCGCGAAGCGGCCTTTCCCATCGGTGCATCTGTTACACTAGCCGAACTGACGAGAGATCCATATCCCGTCTTTGAGCGGCTACGAGAACGTGAGCCGATTTCATGGATACCGGCGCTTAATATGTGGTTCGCCACGCGATATGCGGATGTGCGGCAGATCCTGCTCGACACCGACAATTTCACGACCGCCTGGGACCAGTCGACGATCTTTGACATCTTCGGCGCCAACATGCTCACGACCGAAGGAAAAATCCACCATCGGTATCGACGCGCCCTCCAGCAGCCCTTCATGGTGCCGAATATCCGGCAACAACTCGAGCCGGCCATTGCGGATGCCACACAGCGCCTGATCGCCGGGTTCGGCGATGTCGAACGGATCGAACTTCGCCGTGCTTTCGCATCGCGCCTTCCGATCCAGACGATATTGCTGACATTCGGCATGACGCTCGACGCCGAAACGGCCATCCGGCATTGGTACGATAGTTTCGAACAGGCCCTCGCCAATTTTACCGGCGATCCTGCGATCCGCGCGGCGGCGAAATCGAGCATCGCAGCGTTTGATTCGTTCCTCGACGATGCCATGGGCGCGCGCCGCCGTCAGGGCGAAACCGAAACGTTGCTTGGACGGCTGGTGAACGAAACCGACCGGAACGCCCTTCAGCCGGAAGAGATCAAGCGCAATATCTTCGTCATTTTCTTCGGCGGGATCTCAACCGTCGAAGCCTTGATCCTGAACGCGATATGGGCACTGGCACGGCATCCATCGATCTTGCAGCGTGTCCAGGCCGATGCCGGGCTGATTGACAAGGTTCTAGACGAAACCATGCGCTGGCTGGGGCCGGTGCAGTCGGCGACACGACATGTGACCCGAGATATTCAGTTCAACGGCGTGTATCTTCGCGAGGGCGACGTTCTCAACTGCATGCTTGGCGGGGCCAATCACGATCCGGCGGTTTTCGAGGATCCGGCAAAATTCGATATCGACCGATTCAATGCCGGAACCCATCTGGGCTTCGCAACGGGCTCTCATCTATGCATCGGTTTCCGACTGGCCAAGGCGGAAGCGGCCATCGCGATCCGTGGCATCCTCAATCGGTTTCCCGATCTGGAAATCGTCGATAGCGAGACGACGTCTCCCGAAGGAAGCGAGTTCCGGCAGCCGAAAGCGTTGACGATCCAATCCGCATCTTGAGTCATGCAAGCCCCGTGTCTCTATTGGGGACAAGCTTGCTGAATTCCCCAGGATGTGACGAAAGAATCACGAAGGGCGTGCGCCAGATGATAGGCTGCGGTTTGCGCGGCCGTCATGGTTGCCAGGTCTCTATCGATCGCCTCCGCAAAACCCTTCATGGCGGCCTCAACGCCGGGGCATTCTACCATGCTGAGTTCAGCCACATAGAGTTCGCGAAAGCGTTTCTTCGCGGCGAGCAGTTCCGATTCAGAATGAGTCTCCGGATTTGCGAGCACTGCAGCTGTCTCAACCGTTGCCGTATAGAGCTTCTGCCGCTGTTCAAGAAAGGGTTTGGCGGATTCCAGTTTTCGCGCCTCCGCCTCCTTTTCCTGCGCAACATTGAAACTCACGACGCTGATGACAACGCCCACGACCACGCTCAGTACCTGAACGACTTTTGCTATAATATCCATCCTTTATTGCACCTGTCCTGAAAATGACCCGCCCGTTCTACGCACGGCATGCATGAATTAGAAGCGCGTTCACCAGCAACCTCAAGGCGTGAAATTCCTTTCGCAAAATCGTCTCGCGACGGCGGGAGGCGACCCTGCCGGCACCGCTGGGGGCTGCGCATTTCTCCTCTCTGCTCCCCGTCCGCATTGTGGGAACAACCATCCGCCCGGAGCGCACCTATCGCATAAGAGGAAAATCATCTTAGACATTCCTGTGCCTTAGCGGCAGAAAACAGCCCAGCACTTAATCGCATAGCGTTGCTTGCATTGCGAGAAAAGGAGTGCTTCGGAAGCTTTTGCCACTCAGGGGACATGATCATGAAAAAGGTCTTGATGGGGACCACGGCACTTTTGGCAGGTGGCTTGTTGAGCGACCCGGCTCTAGCCGATGACGACGGGATCAAGCTGTCGCTGGGCGGTTTTTTCCGGACCGCGGTCGAAGGCAATATTGAAGGGGGCAACAGCGAACTGTCCCACGGCCACGACAGCGACAGCGTGGACAGCGACGCTGAAATCTACTTCCTCGGCAAGACGACTTTGGATAACGGGCTCACGGCCGGTGCCCGTGTCGAACTGGAAGGCGAGCAGGACAACGATCAGATCGATGCCGCCTATATATATTTCCAAGGTGGTTTCGGTGAAGTCCGCATCGGGTCACAGGGCGGTGCCCTGGCGACCATGTGCGTCACGCCGGTTGGCGGTACCGCCAATTTCGGCGCGTTCTCTCAAGACCAGGTCATCAATAACGCGTTTGGTAACGGCTATTCGAACGGTATCTGCAACAGCGTCGACGGTTTCGGCCTCGGCATCCCGGAAGATGGAAACAAGGCTCAGAAGATCTTATACATAACGCCGAATTTCGGGGGCTTCCAGCTCGGTCTGTCCTGGTCGCCAAATGGCGGCCATGAATTTACCGGTGTGACCGATTTCCACAGTGGTCAGCCAACGGTGGAAGATGGCGAACAGCGAAACGTCGTGGATGCCTATGCGACCTTCAACCGGGATTTCGACGGTTGGAGCCTCCAGAGCGGTCTCGGTGGTTCCTGGGCGCTTTCCGTTGGTGGTCACGGTGCCGCGAAAGAGAACGACTACTATCAGGCGGGACTTAACCTGACCTTTGGCAGCTTCTCGATTGGCGGGGCGGGCGAGTATTACCATAATTTTGCGCATTTCGCCGACGATGACCAGAACGGTAATGCCTATGTCGTTGGCGGCGGCATGGCCTACAACATCGATGCCTGGACGGTCGGTTTCCAATACAGCTATGGCGATTGGCAGTTCACGGATTCCGGTGTCGATCGCTGGATCAACACGGCGGCCTTGACGGGCAAATACGCATTGGGCCCGGGCATCGCGCTGGACAGCACCGTCCAATATACCTGGGCGAATGGCGATAATGGCGATGCCGCGAACGGAAAATACCGGGCCGTGTCACTTGGTCTCGGCACCAGTTTTACTTTCTAAGGCCGGGACCTCGATCGTCTCAATTCTAGGGCCACCTCGGTTCGTTCGATCCAGCTTACGAATTGCCATTACCCGAACCCGAGAACGGGAAAGTGGCGATAGCAGCCGCGCGATTATCCCAATCGCGCGGCTCCCCTTCCGGTACGCATTGAAATGAACCGCCTTATGGTTATGTCCCATTGAGCGTGTGGCATGCGATCGACGTGGTGCATGGAGCGTGCCCCGGCATTCCAGCGAGTTGAGCGGATAGAATTACAGAGATATGTCGGCATGCAGAGATCCGGTTATTGGCCCATCCATTGATTAGCTTTGGCGGCTACACCGGTTTGGCATGCAACTGCATACGTGAAATACGCAGCAGTCTGTCTATCTTGTCCGATTTAACGCCGGCCCTGTAAGCGAGGGCGACGTTGATCTGTGGGCCGCTCGTGTCCAGAACACGATATCTAAGGTTGCTCGGTATTAAGCGTGAGACGGTGCGGCTGAAGAGTCCAACACCGTATCCACCGGCGATCAGCGGCAGCGCCTCGAATATATTGCTGACCTCGTGCGCGAAATTGAGCTTGATACCGAGTTCGATGCATTTCTCATCGAGACACTTTCGTAACTCGGTGGAGACGGAAGTTGTGTCAGCAATGATTTCAAACTCCTGCAACTCCTGAAGCGATATCGGATCCTCGTTATCCGCTTTGGAATGCGTCGCTGGAAAGACGGCAATGAGTGATTCCTGAAACAAGGACTCGACGATTAAACCCTTATTGTCCGGGCGCATCCTGCTGAATATCACGTCAAAGACGTCGCCTTTGAGGGCTTGTTCCAACTCATGCGGCGGCATGCTACGGACAACGAGTTCGACACCGGGAAAGTTGGCCCGGATTGACGGCAGCAGGCGTGGAAGCAATTCAAGAATAAGCCCTATGACGAATCCGATTTTCAGATGATCGATGTCATCGCTCTGCCGGGCCCGCATGATCGCGCTCCGCGCATGCTCAAGCAACGAACGAGCTTCACCCAGAAAGCGAAGGCCAGCCGCGGTCAGCTCGACTTTCCGGTTATCCCGTACCAGCAATGGAACGCCGACATCACTTTCGAGAAGTCGGATCTGTTGACTGAGCGATGGCTGAGCAATGTGAAGCCGTTCCGCCGCCCGCGTAAAATTGAGCTCCTCCGCAACAGCGATAAAATACCGAAGACGATGGAAGTCAGCCATGCTTGCCACATTGAGGTTTGAGCGGTAGTCTATTGACCCGCTCTCTCGTCGATTTTCGAGATGTTTGAATCCGCAAGTTAGATCAAGGATACAAGTTAACTCCTTGTCCTTCGGGCCTGCTTCGACTGAGGCGAGACCAGGTACGACGTGATAGAAGACAGACGTGAAGGCCAGACTCGATTGCCCAGCGCAATCGCGAACTTGGTCACTATAATATGAGTGATTTCTGTCAATTTGCTTCCAGTTATGGCCCTCATTTCGCGTTCGCTCGCGGGCCCGCCGGTATCACGGATTCGGCCTATCTACGGATGCATAAAAGAGACCCTCAGCGGGATTAGGATTCGCTCCACTGGCACGAAGAAGAGCCGTGTTTGTTGACGCCTTACGATCGATCCGCTGGATGCGCGAGCAGAGGTCAATATGCTGCCGAGCGTTTTGTCCTGACCTGTGGTTCAAGCCTCCTCGCGCGCTACGCCGCAGATGACCTGCAAGCCGTGACCGATCAGGAGGTTTATGTTCTCGACGGCGGGGCAGCAGCTTGGCACGCGGCCGGCTTTCCCTTGGACGTGGAATTTCGTGCTCCAATACTGAACTTCGTAATCCTCGCTGAGGTTGACATTGCCGCGCTCCTGGGGACCTCGCTTCATCTTGTCATCCGCCATACCGATCTCCTTCTAGCTGACCAGTCACTAACGATGATTCGCGGGCATTGTTCCAGTGCCGGGAACCAGGGGCTCCAACGCTGGTTGTAATGCTCATGGCCAGAACCATAAAAGCCTGATCGGATCGAGAGTGCTCAGGAGAGGCCGCGCGTACCTGCCCTGCGCGGGTGAAAGACGGGATGGCCCCAAGCCCTGTTGTGGTGGGGCGGTGAGACGTATACCCTTCCTAATGTGGGTGGGGCAGACGTCAGGACTAAATCAAAGGAGAACGTCATGAATCGCCACCTATTGTTGTCAGCTGTCTGTTTCCTGATTGGAACGACCCCGGCCTTGGCTGACAACGGCAACTTTGTCGTGCTGTTTCCACTCGGGAAATCGACTCTCGATTCCACGGCACAAACAACCATTTCGTCCGCAAAGCAGGAATTCGACCGTACCGGTTCAGCTCACATCACAGTCGTGGGTCATACCGACACGTCGGGCACGACAGGTTTCAATCAAAGGCTCTCGGAGCGCCGCGAGAAGGCGGTCGCCGACGCGCTGATCCGCCAGGGCGTGCCGCCATCGGCCATCACGGGGTCCGCGGTTGGTGAGACACAGCTCGCAGTGCCGACCGGTCCTGGTGTGGTCGAAGCAGAGAACCGGCGCGCGGTCATCACAATCGTGGCGCCACAGCCGCCGGAACCCGCACCCGCACCCGAGACACCGATCGCGGCAGCGCCACCGCCGCCGGAGCCGGCGGCGCCTGCGCCAGAAAAAAAGAATTGGCTGTTTAGCGCCGGAGGCTTCTACGGCTACAACTTCAAGGACGAGCACAGCTCGCATAGCCAGCTCGTCGGCATCAATCTCGGGCTCGATTACAAAGTGACGAGCTGGATGACTGTTGGTGTCGAGCAAGCCGGCTTCTATCATTTCGACACCAACAATAAAGGCGCTGGCGGGCGGACCGTCGTCGGGCCGGACTTCTACCTTGGCGACCTCTTCGCCGATGACATGCCCATTACGCCCTATGTCGGCGGTAATGTCGGCTATCTCTATGGCGCCGGAATCGACGATAGCGGCATCGCCGGCCCTGAGGTTGGCCTTATGGTGGGCATGTTCAATATCAAGGTGGCCTACGACATGCCATTCAACCGAAATGCGGATCACGGCATTCTCAACACGACGGTCGGCGCCGTCTTTAGCTTCTAATCGGCGGCCAGGAGAGCAACGTCGCTGGGGAGGCGTCATCTCCTATCCATTAGTGCGAGGTGCTGGCTGGTCTGCTCGCAAGCTACGGCCGGCATCTCGCCTTCTTTCTACGAGGGTGATAGGGTAAAGCTCTCTTACCTCTTCGGCCGCCTGGCCAACCCTCTGCCGGTCGTTTCTCTGATCAGACAAATTTTTAAGTCAACGCTCGTCGCGCCAGATATTTACCGGTCCGCCCGGCCGCGGTTCGCGGCGACGCTTCATCATTCGGGAACGATCGATCACAAGCGCGGTCGGGTGTCGGCGACAATGTCGGCATTTGAGATGGCTGAAAACTTCCAACAGTTGATCTGTCGTCACATTGGTCCTGTCATCCCCTTACTGCCCAACAGTGATTGACGCTCGCCCACGCTGACCGCCGCGCCGGCATCTCACTTGCTTTTCGAGTCGGGCACAAGATCTCCGGCTTATTTGGCCCGGTGCATCAGCCGGCCTAATGCAGCGGTAATGTCCGCACTCGTCATGCATTGCCTCTTGACGGTAGACCGCATAATCAATTGATTTAATTTAATAAATATGGCGACCCCGGCTGGATTCGAACCAGCGACATCCTGCTTAGAAGGCAGGTGCTCTATCCAACTGAGCTACGGGGCCGGCTTACGGGGTGGCCGGCAGGTCCAGGCGCCGTCAGTGAGTCCAGCGGCCGACGCGGTCGAACTTGAAATTGTCTGCATAGGCCTTCGGCTGGACCACGCGCCGGGTCGGCTCTTCGACAATGTAAGCGAGCCCATGCTTTTCCGCATAAGCGATCGCCTCTTCCTTGGTTTCAAATTTCAGCTTCACCTGGCGCTGGGTATCGGTCGAGCCCGTCCAGCCCATCAGCGGATCGGCGAAACGCGGCGCGGAGGGCGGAAATTCCAGCACCCACTGCTGTGTCTGGGCACGCCCCGACTGCATGGCTGTCTTCGCCGGCTGATAGATGCGAACCTGCATTCCAATCTCTCCGTTCCGTCAATGCCGCCGGCCGGATGATTGATCCGCCGGATAAGTGGTCGGGGCGACTGGATTCGAACCAGCGACATCCTGCTCCCAAAGCAGGCACTCTACCGGGCTGAGCTACGCCCCGACATTTGAAAAACCTCAGCTTTGGGAGGTTTTTAACCGAGCGGCTGACAAGAGTAAATGGGAAGTTTCGCCGCGCCAGGAACCGGACAGTCAGGCTAAGTTGTTGTATAATCGGTAAATCCAGGAGATCTGATAGAGCAGATTGGCCGCCAGAAAGGCGCCTTGAAAGCGCACATCCCGCCAGCTCGCTGCCACCAGGCAAAGCAGGATATAGACCCCATTTCGGATCGGGTATTCGGCACCGAACCTCGCCAGATATTGCTCGCCCTTGATCCAGGTATCGAGGAAATCCGCCGCATAGGTCAAAGCGAGGATGCCGAAAAACCAGCGCCGCCGTGACAGGAAGTAGTCCTTGAAGCCGCTGTAGTCGTCCATCCTGCCGGGAAACAGCAGGGCGCAGAGCAGATAATAGAGCGTGGCGTAACAGGTGACGAAGAAATAGAGCTCGAAAGTCCAAGAGGGGACATTGCGAAGCTCGAATTCCCACCACCAGAAATGGATAAGGGACAGGAAGACGGAGAGCACCCAGCCGAGATGGATCCAATAGATCCTCTCTCGCGACGGATGCTGGACGATGCGCGCAGCTCCCGTGAGCAGATGGGTGAGGCCGAGGCCGAGCACGATGCCGACCAGCACGCGGACATGGAGGAACTGGCTGGTATCGATGACTGGCGGTTCCATGGACGCCCCCTTTCCCCTGTCCCTTCGGCTTGTATCAGTTGTAACCTGATCCCATATTTGGCAACAAGTGAAGCGACCCATTGCCGTTTTAGTGGAGGCCAGGATGTCCGAGAAAGTAAGCTGCGGCTCGATAAACCCGCTGACACCGGAGCAGGATTACATCCTGCGTCAGCACGGCACCGAGCGTCCGGGGTCCAGCCCCCTCAACAAGGAATACCGGTCCGGCATCTATACTTGCGCCAGCTGCGGCAAAGTCCTGTTTCAATCAGACGCGAAATATGACAGCGGCAGCGGCTGGCCCAGCTTCTGGGCGCCGGCCGAACAGGAAGCTGTCGCCACCACGACCGACCGCAGCCATCTCATGGTGCGTACCGAAGTGCATTGCGACAATTGCGGCGGCCATCTCGGTCATGTCTTCGAGGACGGCCCGCAGCCGACCGGGTTGCGTTATTGCATCAACGGCGCTGCGTTGAAATTCGATCCCAAATAAGACACGCCGTACAAAGAAAACGACGGCAGGATCGCTGCCGTCGTTCTCCAAGGTAAGCCAGCTAAGTCGGTTAGAGGCTTTGCACCGCCCGCGCCGCCAGCGTTGACACCAATGCCGCCCGATATTCCGGCGTGCCGTGCAGATCGCCGTTGAAATCAGACGGATTCAGCTTCACCGCTTTGGCCGCCGCCGGCGTCAAGTTAGAGGAGAGCGCAGCTTCTAACTCCTTTGCCCGGAACACACCATTACCACCGCCCGTCACGGCCACGCGAAGACCGCTCTTGGTTTTCGCCACGAAGACACCGATCAAGGCGAACCGCGAGGCCGGCTGGGCGAATTTCTGATAGGCGGCCTTTTCCGGTTTGGGAAAATGCACGGCGGTAATGATTTCACCTTCCCCCAGGGCCGTTTCGAACAGGCCCTGGAAGAAATCATCTGCGGCGATTTCCCGCTTGTTGGTGCGGACCGTCGCACCGAGGCCGAGCACGGCCGCCGGATAATCCGCCGCCGGATCGTTATTGGCCAGCGAACCGCCGATGGTGCCGCGATTGCGCACCTGCCGGTCACCGATCAGTTCGGCAAGGAGTGCCAATGCGGGAATTGCCGATTTCACCACGGATGAGGTGGCGACATCGACATGCCGCGTCATGGCACCGATGGTGACGCCATCGCCCTCCGCCTTGATGCCTTTGAGATCGGCGATGCCGCCGAGATCGACGATGTCCGACGGTGCCGCCAGACGTTGTTTCAAGGTCGGCACCAAGGTCATGCCGCCGGCGATGATCTTGCCGTCACCCGCACTACCCAGCGCCTTCACCGCATCCGCGACATTGCTGGGACGGTGATAATTGAAATTATGCATCTCTCCCTCCCCTCACTCTGCCGCCATTTTCTTTGGCGCCGATTGCACCGCCTGCCAGACTTTCAGCGGTGTCGCCGGCATCGAGATATCCGTGATGCCCAGCGGCGACAGCGCATCGATGACCGCATTGATCACAGCCGGTGGCGAACCGATCGCCCCAACCTCGCCGACGCCTTTGGCGCCGATCGGATTGTGGGTACACATGGTGGCATGGTTCGCAACCTGGAAGCTCGGCAGGTCATCGGCCCGCGGCATGGTGTAATCCATATAGGAGCCGGTCAGAAGCTGGCCGCTATCCTCGTCATAGACGCAGCGCTCCAGCAAAGCCTGGCCGATTCCCTGCGCCAGGCCGCCATGCACCTGGCCTTCAACGATCATCGGATTGATGACACGCCCGACATCATCGACCGCGGTAAAATTCACAACCTTGGTCACACCCGTTTCCGGATCGATCTCCACCTCGCAAATATGGGCGCCGCCGGGATAGGTGAAGTTCAGCGGGTCGTAGAACGCGGTTTCATCAAGTCCCGGCTCCAACTCGGTGATCGGATAATTATGCGGCACATAGGCGGTCAAGGCGACCTGACCGAAAGGCACGCTCTTATCGGTGCCCTTGACGGTGAAGTTGCCGTTCTTGAACTCGACATCAGCTGCCGAGGCTTCCATCAGATGCGCCGCGATCTTGGTCGCCTTGGCGATGATCTTGTCCATCGCCTTGACCAAAGCGGAGCCGCCGACCGCCAGCGATCGCGAGCCATAGGTCCCCATGCCGAAGGGAATCTTGTTGGTATCGCCATGCACGATGTCGATATTCTCGATCGGAATGCCGAGCCCGTCGGAGACCAATTGGGCAAAGGTCGTCTCATGACCCTGGCCATGGCTATGGCTGCCGGTAAAGACCGTCACCGAACCAGTCGGATGCACACGGATCTGGCCTGTCTCATAGAGACCGGCGCGCGCACCGAGCGAACCGACCACGGCCGAGGGCGCGATGCCGCAGGCCTCAAGGTAAGTCGAGATACCGATGCCGCGCAGCTTGCCGCGCTTCGCTGCTTCGGCCCGCCGCCCCTCGAACTCGCTCCATTTCGACATCTTCATGGCGAGATCGAGTGTCGCCTGATGATCGCCGCTGTCATATTGCAGGGCGACCGGCGTCTGATAGGGATAGGCATCGGCGGGAATGAAGTTCTTTCGGCGGATTTCCACCTGATCCATCTTCATCTCGCGTGCGGCTTTTTCCACCAGGCGTTCCAGCAGATAGGTCGCTTCCGGCCGGCCGGCGCCGCGATAAGCATCGACCGGGACGGTATGGGTAAAAACCGCCTTCACTTCGGCATAGATGGCCGGCGTGGTGTAAACGCCCGCCAGCAGGGTCGCATAAAGATAAGTCGGCACGCAGGGTGCGAAGGTGGAGAGATAAGCCCCCATATTGGCCTTGGTGCTGACCCGCAAGCCGAGGAACTTGCCGTCCTTATCCATCGCCAGCTCGGCATGGCTGACATGGTCGCGGCCCTGCGCATCGCTGATGAAAGCTTCGCCCCTCTCCGCCGTCCATTTGATCGGCCGGCCGATCTTGGCCGATGCCCAGGTGACCAAGGCTTCTTCCGCATAATGGAAGATCTTGGAGCCGAAGCCGCCGCCGACATCCGGTGCGACGACACGCAGTTTGTGCTCCGGGATCTGCAGCACGAAAGCGCCCATCAGCAGGCGGATGACATGAGGATTCTGGCTGGTGGTATAGAGCGTATATTCACCGGTGGCGCGGTCGAATTCGCCGACCGCCGAGCGCGGCTCCATGGCATTGGGCACCAGGCGCTGGTTGACGAGATCGATCTTCGTCACATGATGCGCCTTGGCAAAGGCCGCGTCGGTCGCCGCCTTGTCGCCGATATGCCAGTCATAGCAGGTATTGCTCTTGGCTTCGTCCCAGACCTGCGCCGCGCCCACTTCATCCGCTTTCGCCGTCGAGATGATCGCCGGCAATTCCTTATAGGTGACGTCGATCAGCTCGGCCGCATCCTTTGCCTGCACATAGGTTTCTGCCACGATCAGCGCGACCTGGTCGCCGACATGGCGCACCTTGTCCTTGCACAGCGGCAGATGCGGCGGCTCGATCATCGGGCTGCCGTCTTTGCTATGGATCTGCCAACCGCAAGGCAAGCCGCCTTTGTCGTAATCCGCGCCGGTCAGCACGGCGACGACGCCGGGTGCAGATTTCGCCTGCGACACGTCGATCTTGACGATTTCCGCCGCCGCATAGGGCGAGCGCAAGATATAGCCATGTGTCTGATGCGGCCGATTGATATCGTCCGTATAGTTGCCTCGGCCGGTCAGGAAACGAAAATCCTCGCGGCGCTTAACGGATGCGCCAATGCCGGTTTCTGTCGACATCGCCCTCAGCCCCTCATCGCCTGCGCGCCGGCCTGCACGGCCTTCACGATGTTATGGTAGCCGGTGCAGCGGCAGATATTACCTTCCAGCCCGTCGCGTATCTGCGCTTCGGTCGGGTCGGGATTGTTCTTCACCAGATCGACCGCGCTCATCACCATGCCCGGCGTGCAATAGCCGCATTGCAATCCGTGATGGTTGCGGAAAGCTTCCTGCATCGGATGCAATACATCGCCATTTGCAAGACCCTCGATGGTCGTGACGGCGGTGCCTTGAGCCTGAACCGCCAGGAGCGTACATGATTTGATCGAGGTGCCGTCGACATGCACGACGCAAGCACCGCATTGGCTGGTATCGCAGCCGACATGGGTGCCGGTCAGACCAAGATGTTCGCGCAGAAACTGAACTAGAAGTGTGCGGGCTTCGACATCGCCGGACACGGCGCGCCCGTTAACCGTCATTTGAACGGTCGGCATCTGAGATTCTCCCTCTCGTTTTATCCGGCGGGATCACCGCCCCGCCGTGACGCGCGCCGGTTGTCCCGGCATCTTTCTTGGTGATTAGTTAAGGGCGGCCCATGGCGGACTGTCAAGCCAGCATTGCTTGCCGCCAGATTACAGTTCGCTACGGTTGCAATGCCTAGCTTGGCCTAAAGTTCTATCGGCGTACCGACGGCGTCAAATAGCCATTTGATGAAGGTTCGAAGGATCGGCATATGCAACCGGTCGCGCTCGCAAACGACGTAATATTGCGCTGCACTCGGATAGGTGTAGGAGAATGGTCGGACGAGCGTGCCATCCTCGAGATCCTGACTCATGATCACCTGATCACCCAGCGCGATGCCGAGGCCCAGCAAAGCGGCCTCCAACGCATGATTGGCGGAGCTGACATAGAGGCCCTTGCTGGCATCGACTTGTCTTGCACCGGAGGCCGACAGCCAATGCGACCAGGCGGCGCCATCATCTTCATGGATCAGCGTGAAATGTCTGAGGTCGCTCGGCGTGCGCAAGGGCCATTGGCTGGAATTCAGCAGCTTGGGGCTGCAGAGCGGGAAGAGATCGACCGGCGTCAGGCGATGCACCCAACGATGGTCCCAACGGCCGCCGCCATATTCGATGGTCACATCATAATCGCTGGGTAGTGCCTTGGGAAAAGGCGGCAGAAAATGCAGCGACAGATCGATCTGCGGATAGGCTTCGATGAAGGCGGAGAGACGCGGCAGCAACCAGCGCGAGGTGAAGGTGGGCGGCGCATGGATGGCCAGCCGCCCCTTTAGATCCGGGTGATGGATGTCGGCGACAGTCTCGGCGATGACATCGAAAGCCTGTTCCAAAGCCGGCATCAGATGCCGGCCGGCATCGGTCAGGACAACCCGATTCTGGTTGCGCTGAAGAAGCTCGGCACCGATCCAGTCCTCCAGCGCCCGCACCTGATGGCTGATGGCGCCGCGCGTCACGTTCAATTCGCCCGCCGCCTTGCCAAAGTTCAGGTTACGTGCCGCCGCTTCAAAGGCGCGGAGGGCATTGAGCGGCGGCAATCGCCGTTTTGCCATACCTGGATACCTCCCTCACCCTATTGATGAGAATAATTAAACGATAAAGAGGAGAATTTGCCGTCTTTGATCAATTTTTATACCCGCTTAGCATGCTTATCAACAATCGCGCAGAAAATTTGGGAGGACGGCATGGCCGCCGACAGCGCTATGACCAGCAATTGGGGCGTCAATTCCGAATACGGCAAGCTGCATGACGTGCTGCTTTGCACCCCGGAAAATTTCCGCTGGCTGCCAACCAGCTCGATCTCCAAGGCGACCCTGGCCAGCGGCGCCAAATTCGACCGGCAGCTGGCGATGAAGCAGCACCGCGAGATGGTGCAGGCCTATGAGGAAGGCGGCGTGAAGGTGCATTACCTGCCGACCGACGAGAATCTGCCCTATCAGGTCTTTGCCCGGGATTCGAGCTTCATGACCCCCTGGGGCGCCGTGGTCACTCAGATGCACCAATGGTGGCGCCGCGGCGAATATGCGCCGGTCGTCAAATTCTATCAGCAAGCCGGTATCCCGATCTGGAACTGGGTCACCGCCTCGGCCATGGAAGGCGGCGATTTCGACGTCATCGAGCCGGGCTGCGTGCTGGTCGGCTATTGCGGCGAGCGCACCCAAGAACCCGCCGCCCGCCAGATCCAGGGCTGGCTGGAAAAGGAAGGCTGGGAAGTCCGCCTGGCGCCGATTGCGGAACATTATGTCCATATCGATCTGATGGTCTGTATGCTGGGACATAAACTGGCGGCGGTCTGCGAAGAGACGACCGATGACTGGATCATCGACTGGCTGAAATCGCGGAAAATCGAAATCGTGCCGGTGAATTACAAGGACACGATGGCCCTGGGCTGCAACGTCATGTCGCTGGGCGACAGCAAGGTGCTGTCGACCGCCTATAGCAAGGATTTGAATGCCCGGCTGCGGGCGCTGGGCTTCACGGTTTACGATCCGGATGTGTCGATGTTCACTTTGGGTGGCGGTGGCGTGCATTGCATGGCGCAGGCCTTGCGACGCGATCCGGTATAATCATCACCTTCGACAGTCGATAGACAGGGAGGCGTAACAAGAACGACCGAAGCCGGTGGCCCGATCTGCAACAGGCCAAAAGAAAAGATAACGTGACTTCGGCGGTCAAAAGGACAGGGGAAGGCCATGGGAACTGGGCCCATGACAAAGACAGCTCATGCGTGATCAGACACAGCATGGCGTGAGCGATCATTTGGTGATTGAGAATATCGGCAAGCGGTATGGGCCTTTCCGTGCCGTCGATGATATTTCCTTGCGCATCCGGCCCGGCGAATTCCTGACGCTGCTGGGCCCGTCCGGCTCCGGCAAGACCACCTTGCTGATGATGATTGCCGGCTTCGTCACGCCGGATACCGGCCGTATTCTGCTGGGCGAGCGCGACATCACGGCGATGATGCCGGAGCAGCGCAATTTCGGCATGGTCTTCCAGGGCTATGCATTGTTTCCGCATCTCAGTGTCAAAGAGAATGTCGCCTTCCCCCTCAAGATCCGGCGCCAATCCAAGAGCGAGATCGAGAGGGCGGTCAAGACGGCGCTCGATCGCGTGCAGATGGGACATCTCAGCGACCGTCTGCCGCGCGAGTTGTCTGGCGGCCAGCAACAGCGTGTGGCCCTGGCCCGCGCCATGAGCTTCAATCCCAGCCTGCTGCTGCTGGATGAGCCTCTGGGCGCCCTCGACCGCAAATTGCGGGTCGATGTGCAGATGGAAATCAAGAAGCTGCATCAGGAACTGGGCACAACCTTCATCTATGTGACCCATGACCAGGAAGAGGCTTTGTCGATGTCCGACCGCATCGCCATCTTCCGGCAGGGACAGATCGCCCAGATCGGCACGCCGGCCGAACTTTACGACCAGCCGAGCACGCGCTTCGTCGCGGCTTTCCTGGGCGAAAGCGATTTCATTGCCGGTACAATCCGTTCGATCGAGGGCGGCATTGCCTGCATCGACACGCCGGCCGGCCAAATTCGCCAGAATGGGGCGCGGCATCCATCGATCGGCAGCGGCATCACCGTCGCACTTCGGCCGGAGAAGCTGACTTTGTTATCCGCACCGGCCACCAATCAATGCAATTGCCTGCCGGGCCGGATCGTCGCCTGGCGTTATCTCGGCGGCCATCTCAGCTTCGAGATCGCCGTCGAGGGCATCGGCAGCCTGCGCGCGGAAATCGCTGCCGCCGAGGGCCAGGCCTTCCTGCAACAGGGCAAGGAAGCCTGGCTGGCCTGGCAGCCGCAAGACGGCGTCACCGTAACGGAGGAATGATCACGGCAATGCAAGCCGTGGCAGTGAAGCGGGGAGACCAAGAGCAACAGATGGCAAGCAACAAAGCTTGCTCCATGGGAGGGTTACATGAGTGAGACGAAGAGTATTTTGACGCGCCGCCTGATCACGCGTCGCAAGGCCATGATGATCACGGGTGCCGCGGCGGCGGCGCCTTTCATCTTGCGTTCCGGCCGCGCCAGCGCCGCCACCGAATTGGTGCTGGTCAATTGGGGCGGCGATGCGATTCAGAATTTCGGCCATGCCTTTGCCGAGCCCTTTGAGAAAGCCACCGGCATCAAGGTGACGATCGATGGCAGCGGCCCGACCGACGGCAAGATCAAGGCCATGGTGGAATCCAACAACGTCACCTGGAATGTCTGCGATGCCGACGGTTTCACCTCCGAGAATCTCGGCAGCCTCGGGCTGTTGGAAGAAATCGATTATTCGATCGTCGATCCCAAGAAGGTCAGACCCGGCCAAGCCTATAAATACGGCTGCGCCAGCTACATCTACACCTATGTCATCGCCTATAATTCCAAGAAGCTGAAACAGGCGCCGCAGACCTGGAAAGATTTCTGGGATCTGGAGAAATTCCCCGGCAAGCGGACCTTCTGGAAATATATGTCCGGTGCGCTGGAAGCGGCCCTGATCGCCGATGGCGTGCCGCCCGATAAACTCTATCCGATCGATGTCGACCGCGCGTTCAAGAAACTGGAAGAGATCAAGGATCATATCATCCTGTGGGAATCCGGTGCCGACAGCCAGCGCTTCCTGCGCGAAGGCGAAGTGACGATGGGATCGATCTGGCACACACGTGGCACCCTGCTGGACCGCGACACCAAGGGCGAGATCAAATGGCATTTCAATCAGGGCATCGCCAGTCCCTCCGCCTGGGTGGTGCCGAAAGGCGCCAAGAATATCAAGGAGACGATGCAATTCATCGCCTTCACGCAGCAGCCGGATCTGCAGCTCGATCTGCTGAGGACCATGTCGAACGGCCCCGCCAATCCGGCAGGGTCGGCCAAGGCACCGGCCGATCTCGCCAAGATCGATCCGGGCAATGATGCCAATTGGAAGATCGAGATTCCCCTCGACGTCGCTTGGTACGGCAAGAACTACAACAACGTGCTCAACCAGTATCTGGACTTCTTCGCCTCTTAAGAAGGCGAAGGTCGGGATCGAGGGAAGATTCGGGACGTGGCAACCGAAGCAACATCATCCGGTGTCATGCGGCGCAGGATGTTCGCCATCGGCAACCGGCAGGAACAGGTCTATTGGCTGTTCATCCTGCCGGTGCTGCTGGCGCTTCTGGTCTTTTTTCTGTTGCCACTGCTGCAGGTCTTCTGGATCAGCCTCAGCGACCCGTCTATCGGTTCCGACAACTATACCAATCTGTTTCAGAGCCGGGCGATCCGCAAGGTCGTGCTGACGACTTTGCGGATCTGCACCATCACCACCGCTTTATCCGTGGTGATCGGCTACCTCATCGCCTTCACCGTCACGATTGCGCCACCGCGTACCCGCAGCATCCTCATGTTCGCGATTCTGGTGCCATTCTGGATGTCGGTCCTGATCCGCGCTTTCGCCTGGGTTACGCTGCTGCGTTCGGAAGGGGTCATCAACAGCTTCCTGATGAGCTTTGGCATCATCGATTCCCCTCTGCCGATGAGCAATAACGAGTTCGGCGTCATCATCGGCATGACCCATTTCATGGTGCCTTATGCCGTCCTGCCGCTGCTTGCCAGCATGGATGGCATCAATCCCAGCCTAATCAGCGCCTCGCGCGGCCTCGGCGCCGGACCGACGCAAAGTTTCCTGAAGGTTTTCCTGCCGCTCACCAAGCCCGGCATCTTCGCTGCGTTGACCCTGGTCTTCATCATGACCTTGGGATTTTTCGTGACGCCCATCATCCTGGGCGGCGGCAAGACGGTGATGATCGCCGAATATATCACCGTGCAGATGCAGCAGACTTTGCGCTGGGGCCTGGCCGCCGCGCTGGCGACCGTCCTGCTCGCCGTCGTGTTACTACTGATCGGTGCCCTGTCGCGCAGCATGGATATGCGCAAGATGCTGAGCGGCGGCTGAGATGATAGATTTCGGCCGCAGCCGCTCGCTCTCCATCGCCAAGACACTCGGTTGGGTGGGTGCTTTGTTCCTGTTGCTGCCAAGCTTCGTCATCATACCGGTTTCCTTCACCACGCATCATTATCTGTCTCTGCCGGATGAGGGCTTGTCGCTGCAGCATTATCAGAATCTGTTCACCAATCCGCTTTGGCTGGGTGCCATCGGCCAGAGTCTGCTGATCGCCCTGTTGTCGGCGGCTCTGGCGGTTGTCACCGGCACACTGGGCGCGATCGGCCTGTGGCGCATCGCCAGTCGTTTCAGCGATGCGATGCGTAATCTGCTGCTACTGCCCCTGATCGTGCCGCCGATCATCTCCGCCCTCGCCTTCTACAAGGCCTGGGTCAAGTTCGGCCTGCTCGATTCCTATGGCGGCATCGTCATCGCCCATGCCGTGCTGGCGGTGCCTTATGTCGTCATCACCGTGACGACCTCGCTCAGCAATTTCGATGCGAAGCTGGAGCAGGCGGCGCGCAATCTGGGCGCCAATGCCTGGCAGGCGATGTGGCTGATCATCGTGCCGGTCATTCGGCCCGGCATCATCTCCGGAGCCGTGCTCGCTTTTCTGGCCTCCTGGGACGAGATCGTGGTGACGCTTTTCATCAGCAGCCAACGCATCATGACCTTGCCAAAGGCGATCTGGAACGGCATCCGCGACAATATCGACCCGACCGTTGCCGCCGTGGGCAGCCTCGTGATCCTGCTGACCTTGCTCGCCACTTGTATCCGCCTGCAGCGCCAGAGCCGGGCTGGATAGACCCGGCCCGTTTACGCCGGGATGCGCGTCAGGTGATTATCCCACTGCCAGCGCGCATCGCGTATGAGCGGCCGGCCAATCGGCGCCATGGGCATGTCATTCTCATCCAGCGTTGCGACCTCGATGACGTCGCCTTTGCCGCCGGTGACAATGAAGCCGCCAGCCCCGTTGGCTGGGGAAACCCCACAACCATCGGCTATCCTGACCTCGCCCAGATAGGTTTCATGCCGCAGATCCCAGAACATCGCCAGATTTCCTTTCGGCGAGGTAGCGCAGGCGATCCAGCCGCTGGAATCGACGGCGACGCTACCGATATAGCCGCGCAAGGTCATGGCAACGTTACGCGGAATATCCAGGAACCGGATCCCGCCGGTCGAATCGAGCAGCCCGACCAGGGGCCGCAGATCGCTCTGTGGGTCCTGATCCTGCATGCCGAAGACCACGTCATTGCCGCCCGTCAGAGCCATATGCCGCATCGAAAGTGACAGCAGCTCTTCCGGCAGGGTCGCGCGGGCGATGACCGCGCCGTCCTGCAAAGCAATAATGACCAGACTGGAATCAACCTCTCCCACGGCGTTGCGGTCGACGATGCCGCCGTTGGCGACAATCAATCGATCGTTGGAGGGGTCGAGAATGACTTCATGCGGTTCCAGACCGTGGCTGGACCAAGTGTCGAGCAGCATGCCGGAGTCGCTGTCGTAAAAGGTCAAGCGGCCTCGCGATGTCGAGAGCTCCTGTTCGGCCGAGACGATCCGCTCGCCATCGCCCAGGAAGACGGCATGGCCGTTAAACGCGTAACCGTCTTCGACCGTCAGATCGAACAGTTTCCGACCTGTGGTGAGATCAATCATCGTACAGAGATGGCCGGGCTGACGTCCGACCGCCAGGCACCGTTGGGTTGCGGGATGCAAGGCCATTTCATGCGCCCGCATCGGCAAGGAACAGTTCAGTATCGGCTTGCCATTTTCGTCGAGCGCTACAGCGGCAAAATTCAAGCCCGTTTCAGCACCAGGAGCGCCGACCGTCGCTGAGGCGCTCAGGAAGCGTGGCCTGGCCGGCTGGGCCTTGCAACCACGCGGCCACCCAACCAGATTGCCTGCGCCATCTAACGCTGACTGGAGACCACGTGAGAGAAAATGACGAACCATCGCCCCTCCTCCAAATTCCTGGCCGCTTATGAACCGTCGCCATCAAGGTCGTTGAAGCCCAGCGTGATGCCGATCGCTTTCGGCATTTCCTGAGTCAGGATATCGCGCAACTGATTGACCTTGACCAGCAGTTGCTCGACCTGGCGACGTCCACCATTGTCGTCGGTGACCGCCCGATCCAGTGGCTGTTTGATTTCAGTCACGGCCTGATCGCAAGCATCGAAAGCCTGCACCAATCTTATCTTGATATCGGTATCGGCGGGAGCAGTCAGAAAAGAGTCAAAGGAGCCGGATGAGCCACCTATGACCGCTTGCCGTGCCGCTTTCAGATTGAGGGCGATATTATGCAGCGACCGCCCGGCGCGCCACTGTTCCGCCTGTTTTGGTTTCGCAAGATCGGCTCCCTTGCCGAGTGCCAGACCGATTTTCTGATCGCCGACGATCTGCATATTGGTGAGCAGGCCGGCATAGATCTGCCCTGTTGCCTCGACCTGCGTGGCGCCAAAGCCGCCCTGATCGCCTTTGGCCAATTTCAGCGCCAAGTCCTGCCACGCAGTCCGCGCCTCCTTGGCGATCTGCTCCAAGTTGCGCGCGATCGCAAGGATCAGTGCTGAACGATAGGACGCCGCCGGAGAGCCGTCGGTATAACGGCCGAGCGGATTGTCGCCGTCATAGAGCAGACGTTCCAGGGCAGCGAGCCCTTGCACGGCGACGCTGGCATGAGCGAAACTCGCCACTTCCAGCTTGCTCTTGTCGCCGGCGCTGACGAAGGCCGCCAATTGCTTGTCGATGATGCTCCGCCGTTCCGGCCAATAGGAGATGCGATCCAGTCGCTGGCCCTGCGACAAGGGACCGAAACGCAGCAATTGCACCCCCATCCACGCGTCGGAGACATGATCGAAGGCGGCACGCACCGACTCAAAGCCTGCCTGGTCGGGTTTTTGCTGAAAGGCGTCCGTTGCCTTGACCAGCGCCGCCGCCGCGCTCTCAAAGGCGGTCAGCGACGGAATGGCGATCTGTGTAGCAAAAGCCACATTGAAGCTGGCGTAATTTTTGTCGGCTGCGCGGGCCGAACGTGGCAGCCATTGCCACAACGCCGTGGTGATCAGGCTCATCAGGGACTGGCGCCGGGTCAGCTTCATCTTCTCATCCTCACCGCAATCATCTTCATACACATTCCCTTACCTGGATCATAAGGATCGCAGGAACGCAATCAGATCCTGCCGGTCCGCCGGCGACATGGCGATCACGCGCTGTTGCGCCGGCTTGGCCTCGCCGCCATGCCAGAGGATCGCCTCCAGGATGCTGCGCGCGCGACCGTCATGCAGCAAGGCCGCAGGGCCGTCGCGGGGTATCGCCTGGCCGAGGCCCCATAGCGGCGCTGTGCGCCACTCGCTCCCGCGCGCCTCGCCCTCCGTGAGGCCATCGGCGAGATCGGCGCCCATATCGTGCAGCAAAAGATCGCTATAGGGCGCGATCTTCCTGGCCCGCTCGCCTGCACTGGCCGGAAGATCAAAACTGGGCCGATGGCAGGCATTGCAGCCGGCGGCGGCAAACAGCTTTTCGCCGGCGGCGACATGCTTCGGCGCTGCCTGTTTCGATGGCGGCAACGTGGCGTAACTCACGAACACATCCAGGAGATGGCGCATGGGCTCGGCGATTTCGACATTGCCGAATTGCGGCGACCTGCCATCCGGTGCCGCGAGGCAGGCACCTTGCGCCGCCCGGCAGTCACCGGCGGGCGCCGGAAAGATCGTGGTCGACATGCCGATATCAATGCTGAAGGCATGGGCATCTTGCTGCGCGATATCCGGCTGTATCGCCTTCCAGCCGAAGCGACCCAGGCGCTTCTCACCGCTTCGCGGATCGATGACCCAGTTCGGCCGGCCGCCAATCCCATCGCGTTTCGCCTGCTCAGTTTGCGCCAGGATATCCACCATGGGAATGCGGTCGAGCAGGCCAAGGCGGTGAATGGCCGGCGCCAGACGCAGGCTCGTCGAAGTCGCCGGATCCAAAGCGCCATAAGCAAGACCCGATAAGGCAAGCAACGGATATTGCAATCTCACCTGTTCGCCGCCGGCAAGGACGATGACCGGGCCTGCGGTCCTGATAAGAGCGATGCGTGCTTCCGGCGTCTGACCCGGCAAGGCCTGGGTCTGAATCTGTTCGCCATAAGCGGGATCAGGCCCAGTTCCCATGCCGGCATTGCCCGGGTGCCCCAGATGAACCGTCAGACCCGGGACAACCTCGTTGCGTTCATCGACCAGATCGCGCGGGCGCGCGCCGCCGGGATGGCAAGCATTGCAGGACCGTGCATTGTAAAGAGGCCCCAGGCCATCCACCGCCTGTGTCGAAGACGGCGCCGCCACCCAATTTCGCTTGAACAGCCCGGCGCCCAATTCAAAATCCATGCGGAGGTCTGCCGGCATCTGCGGATCCGCCTGGACGGCGCGGCGCATCAGCGATTGCGACTGACGCTGCGCCGTGTCGTCAGCAGCACTGATGCCGGCAACAATGCTGAACGCGCCGATCGAGACGAGTCCCGCCAGCAGGAGCGGCATCACTGTGCGACCGTGCCAGGTCATGTCAGGCGACCCGGAAATAGCCCATCATCCCAGTCTCCTGATGCTCGATGATGTGGCAATGAACCATCCAATCGCCGGGATTATCGGCAACGAAAGCAATACGCAAACGCTCATCCGGAAAGACCAGCGTCGTGTCGGAAAAATGCGGCACGATCTTGTTCTTGCTTGAACTCAGAACCTTGAAGGTGTGGCCGTGCAGGTGAATAGGATGGGTACGAGGCGTCGTGTTGTTAACTTCGATGATGTAGCTGCGGCCTTTCACGAATTTGAAAAGCGGCGCCGGCAAGATCCGATGATCGCGACCTGGCCAAGCCTGGCCATTCAGCGCCCAAAATGTATTGGGAGTCAGGCAGAGGGCATCTGCGATGCGCAGGATTTCGCCATCCGGCAGTTTGACATCGGGCGCTTTCGCGGATTGGGACGAAGCCGCACTGAGCCGGAGCGGCAATTGTTCGGTCCCGTCGATTATCGGCAGCGGTATTCGGGACATCTTAAGCGGCGCCGGCAAAAAGGCGGGCCGATCGAGCATCGCATTGTTCGTCGTCATCTCCGCCAATACGACGGGCTGAGCAGTGAAATAGTTGACCAATTGAACCTTCTGCCCGGCCGCCTTGGGCATTCGGAGCAGCAGATCCAGGCGCATCGCCGGCCCCATCTTCCAGCTATCGAGCTTGACGGGATCGAGCGGATTGCCATCGGTCGCGATCACCCAGGCTTCGGCGCCTTCAACACCGATTTCAAGAATACGTGTGACATCGAGATTGAGCACGCGCAAACGGATATCGCTATTGCCCGGCACCTCCTGGCGCATCGGCAAAGGCTTGCCGTTCACAGTGGAGAATTTGCCGAAGGTGCCGGCAGTCGCTGCCCCCTTATCGGTCATCATCGCATCGAAACTGCCATCCGGCTTCAGCCGCCAGTCGCGATAGGCGCAGATCAGATCGGCATCGCTCTTGCGTGTTTCATCGCCTTCGACGATCAGCGCCCCGACCAGGCCGCGGCCATATTGTTCGATCGTGTTGCAATGGGGATGAAAGAAGAAAGTGCCGGTATCGGGCGGTTGGAACGCATAAGTGAATTCATTGCCGGGCTGTACCGGCGCCTGGGTCATATAAGGCACGCCATCCATCGCATTGGGCAGACGAATACCATGCCAATGAATGGACGTATGTTCGCTCAATTGATTGACCAGCTTGGCCCGCAACCATTGCCCCTGTTGCAGCCGAATCACCTGAAGGCCGGGCGTGTCGCCGTAGCCGGCGATCTGGCTGAGCTGTGCCGGTGCAGGCACCATCTGTTGCGCGCGGAACTTCGCCGTCAGCGTCACATCCAGAATGGAGGCGTTGTCCGGCGGCAAGGGTGCGGTGGGATAAACAACGGGCGCATCGGCAGCCGCCTGAGCGGTGATGCCGTCCCGCAAGATGAAGGGTGCGGCAAGTCCGGATACGGTCAACCCCGCCAGGCCGGATAAGAGATCGCGCCGGTTCATAATGCGCTTGCTCGGCGCTGCCCGATTATCCCGCGGTGATGTCATGCGACAATATGAACTCGCTGCTTGAACGGCCGAAGGCCGGGTTGGGACAAATCGCTCTGCCCCGACCCGGCCCGCAAGGAACCGTTGACCGTCGTCCTGCTTACTCGGTTTTGACGGCCGAGGGATTGTCCAGGCTGTCCGACCCTTCCACTTTGATGGTCAGGCCGAGCGCCGACACCACGCCTTCAACGCCATGCGTCTGCGTCACCAGATTGTCGACCACATTCTGGACGATCTTGTTGCCCTCGGGATTGTCCGGACCGATCATCTGATCATAGGCCGACTTGCCGCTATCGGCGGTTTCTTTCAGGGTGGTCATCGCCGCCGTCGTTGCCTTCATATCGGCTGTCAGTTTGGCATCGGCCTTTGGCGCCTTCGCCTTGGCATAATCATGCAGGCTCGGCCCCTTCAATTCGCTACCATCGAGCCGCTTATACGTACCGGTATAAACATCCACCATGCCCAGCTGATCGTAATAATGCGAGTTGTGCGTATTGTCGCTGAAGCAATCATGTTCCTCTTCCGGATCATGCAGCATCAAGCCGAGCTTCGTGCGCTCGCCGCCCAATTCGCCGTAAGACAGGCTGCCGAGACCGGTCAGGATAACCGCCAGGCCGTCCTTCTCCTTGCCGCCCAACAGCCGCTTGCGGGCCACGCCGTCCTTGGCCCAGAGATCGCGCATCGCCGTCAGATCATCGATCAACAACCCGGTCGCTGCCGTCAGATAGGCAGCGCGGCGATCGCAATTGCCGTTGGTGCAGTTCTTCTGATCGTAATCTGTGGCCGGCCTGTTGCCGGCGCCGGGACCCGTCCCGTTCAGATCCTGTCCCCAGAGCAGAAATTCGATCGCATGATAGCCGATGGCGACATTGGTCTCGACACCGCCGGCTTCCTGCAGCGACTGGATCAGCTTCTTGTCGATGACGCTGGCATCGACCTTATCCTTGCCGATCTGAACTTGCTTGTTGGCAATGATATTGAGGCGGTACAGCGGATTGGAATCCGAACTCTCGCCATAGCTGTCGGCGACATAATCGATCAAGCCTTCATCCAGCGGCCAGGAATTGACCGTACCTTCCAACTCGTCGACTTCAGGGTTGCCGAACCGATAGGCTTCCGTCTGCATATACGGCACGCGCGACGCCTTCCAGGCATCGCGTGCGACAGCCAATGTCTTGTCATTGGGATCGGCCAGAAAAGCCGCGATCGCCTTCTCCAAGGTCTGCGCCGTGGTGATGCTGTCATCATACATGGCATAAGCGAGGTCGGCGTAATGCGTCAGCACGGCCTTGGGTTTGGGCGTCGCGGCCTCAGCCGGTGCGATAATCGCCGTGCTGGCCAGCAAAACTGCCGCCATGCCGATCAAACTGCTCTTAAATCTCATATCCCCATTCTCCGAAAGCTAAGCATTAACGGAAGCACCCCATATGATCTGGAAAGGCAACTCCGCCCTTCCACGGCTGCGGCCCCACAGCTGTCGCGATGATTAGCCGACTCCGCTGGACATTGCAACTCACTCGCATTATCATGATGACAGTTACGAAATGATCGTAACTTAAGCCCGCCTTGACGCCGGCAACCGGCAAGTTCGGTTCGTGGACGGCTGCCCTTTATCTTTTTCTCAATTTAAAGTAAGCTGACTGTCCATCCTGAGAGGGCTTCCTTCTCATCTGCCAGAACCGCGACTGTGGAGTGCCGACCATGAAGGGCGATAAAAAAGTCATCGCGATCCTCAACAAGGCCCTGAAGAATGAGCTGACGGCAATCAACCAGTATTTCCTGCATTATCGCATGCTGAAAAACTGGGGCCTCGGCAAGCTGGCAAAGCACGAATATGAAGAATCCATCGATGAAATGAAGCATGCGGACAAGCTGATCGAGCGCATCCTTTTCCTGGAAGGCGTTCCCAATCTGCAGGACCTCGGCAAGCTCTTGATCGGCGAAGACGTCAAGGAATTGCTGAGCTGCGATCTCAAGCTGGAAATGGCCGCTATGCCCGACTTGAAGGGCGGAATTGCTTATTGTGAGCAGGTGCAGGATTACATTTCCCGCGAATTGCTGGAAGATATTCTCGAGTCAGAGGAAGAGCATGTCGATTGGCTGGAAACCAATCTCGAGCTGGTCGAAAAAGTCGGCATCCAGAATTACATCCAGTCGCAGATGGACGTATCTGATTCGTGATGTGATCCCCGTCGTGAGCGCTTCAAACAAGCAGGTTTAGCGACTTCGAGAACTGTTTTACGAACGAATGACAGCTTGATTGTCACAACCGGAACAAAGTGGCGTCTGGCCGGCATCCGATGCCGAGACTTAAGCCCTTTTTCAGCCCCGCCCATTCGATCCAACAGCGCTCGGCAAATTTAACAACTGTCATGCTTGGATTGAAATGCTTTCGGAGCGCCTTTAAGGCCGTGAAGCAGCGCTGCTTCACGGCATGCTGTCTACGGCGTGCCCAGTCCGAGTTCGATACGTTTCTTCTTCGACAGGCCCTGTGAGACGATGACGTGCGACTGGCGGATATAGTCGCACAGCTCGCCATCAGAAAGCCCCGGCTTTGCGAAATGCTGAATCCACTTCATGCCACGTGACGCAAGGTAGGGCGCCGGACGCAAGCCCGGCTGCTCCTTGAGCATTTCGTATGCAATGTGGCTTACCTTGAAGGTGAATCTCGCTTCGTCATCCTGCCAACCGCCAATCGCAAATACTTTGCCGCCAACTTTCCAGACATGTGAACCGCCCCACTGGACGACATGAGTGGTGGCGGGGAGCGACCGGCAGAATATGTTGAATTCCTCGTAGGTCATATCACCCCGTCACACACCTTTCCCGAAAGCATCCTGATATCTAACCAGCCTTGATGGCTTCTGTATAGCGAGCAGTCGGCTTGCCTTGCGCAACGTGCGGCCCAGGCCCGCAGCGCATCCCCTCGTAAGTCTTCCATACTTTTTCGTCCGCGATCGGTCGACTTTCGTGTTGTCTTACCTAAACTTTCAAGTCAACCAACTTCAATAGACAATTCCGGGATCGAAGTTTGGATTGCGCAGTTCGGATGGTTACCGTGCGGATTACAAACCATGCGCATTCATCCGATAGAATAATCGGACAATGCATGAATGCGTCCGTGAATCCAAAGCGCAGATTGATAGTGCCCGATCAAAGAATCGAGCGACGGGACGTAACATGGCATAAGGAGATCTGACTTCAAGGATGGTGGCACATCATCGTGCCCACGCGGCACGGGAAGAGTACGATCGCCCTCACCGTCTTGCCATGTCCTGGAGGACGCTTTGGATACTCGCAGGAACAACGACGCACAGGCTTTCGCTCTCTCTTCAATCTCCATCGCGGTCGGCACATCGCGCAGGCCCAAAAAACGCCGCGCGCTGCGGCTCCATGGTCATCATTCCGCGCAGCATGCCGGCAACTGCATGCGGATCGCCGACCTTGATTATCGCCCGCTCCACCTGATGGAAGAGCCAAGCCTCTATGGCGGCATTGACCCCGGTCACCGCCTTCTCATAACCATGCGTGCCCGACGCATGGTTCGAGAATGGCGACCTCTGCGGGAGGAAGGCTCCGCAAGCAGCACGTTCAAGGACACTACTGCCGCCCAAACAGTCAGCTAACTGCAAACAGCCGCCGCCGCTTCCGCTACAGCTTGATCCTGCTCACCGCTCCCACCGGAGACACCGACTGCGCCGACGATCTGGCCGTCCACTGTCAGTGGAACGCCGCCTGCAAAGATCATTACCCGATCATGATTCGACACATGTATGCCAAAAAACTGATCGCCGGGTTGGCTGTTCTGGCCTAACTCCCGCGTCGAGATATCGAAAGCTTTGGCGGTGAACGCTTTATTGATGGCAATATCGATGCTGCCTAACCACGCACCATCCATACGGATGAAGGCCTTAAGATTGGTACCGGCGTCCACGACAGCGATGTTCATTGGCCGGCCGATTTCATTCGCCTTTTTCTCTCCAGCTGCAATAACTCGGTGCGCCTTCTCCAAGGTAATCATGTCATCGACCTCCCAAATAGGTGATTCCGAAAAAGTGGAAGGGCAGCCGTAAGGGAGCGCCACTTCGCGGCTGTACATGGCTACCCATAGTTCCTACAGCTCATTCAATCCGGCGACACATCCTGCAGATGTCCAGCTGATCAGTACCTTGAACATGCACCGGGAGAGCCAGCCCCAGTCGCCCGATCTGCCGCAATAGTAGCTGGTCATAGAAAGTCCATAAAAGTCATCGTAGCAAGTGTACGAAAGTCTAATTGCGCGGCCACAGGCAGATTCGCAAAGGTGGTGCAGCGGGTTCCTATCAAAATTGTCATCGACAAATTCCAACTTGGGCTTAGGGAACATCATCTCTATCTCAGTGGTATTTAACGTCAGCTCAGCGAGCGCCGGTCAAAGATCAGGTACTGCTTCCGAATTATTGAATCCGAGCCCCCGAATGCGTGAGATTTAGAACGTGACTGCATGCGCCGGCCCATCGTTTGCGTGGTAGCCTTAACTACGGTCATCAGCGCCTGCCGGCGTCCGGGGCGACCATGCTTGCATCAGATCGATCGGAAATGGGAACACGATGGTCGAACTGCGTTCGCCAGCGATGTCGAACAGCGTGGCTAGATAGCGGAGTTGCATAGCCTGCGGCAGCGGTGCCAGGATTCGCGCAGCATCGAGCAACTTTTGCGCTGCCTGCTGCTCGCCTTCGGCATTGATGATCTTGGCGCGGCGGGTACGTTCGGCTTCGGCCTGACGCGCGATCGCCCGGATCATGCTATCATCGAGGTCGATGCGCTTAATCTCGACATTCGAGACCTTGATACCCCAGGCGTCAGTCTGCTTGTCGAGCACATCCTGGATATCGACATTGAGTCGGTCCCGCTCGGCCAACATTTCATCGAGGTCATGTTTGCCCAGCACCGAGCGCAAAGTCGTCTGCGAGAGCTGACTCGTTGCCTCCATGTAATTTCTCACCTGGATGATCGCCCGCTCTGCATCGACGACCCGAAAGTAGATGACGGCATTCACCTTGACCGAAACATTGTCCCTGGAGATGACGTCCTGAGGCGGCACGTCGTCGACCACGATACGCAGGTCGACACGAACCATCTGCTGTACAAACGGCACCATCAGGATAAGCCCCGGTCCCTTGGTACCGGTATAACGGCCAAGTGTGAACATGACGCCGCGCTCGTATTCACGCAGGATGCGCACAGCCGAGCTGAAGATGCCTAAGACGAAGATGGTAATGATGGCGATGGTTACGACCGCGGTGAGCATGGTTTTTCCTCCCTGCTTCTCTATAGCGTTGCGCCGTCAGATCGGCTCGACGGTGAGAACGAGACCATCGCGGCTGACGACCTTGATGCGCGCCCCGGGCTGCAACGGGCGACGCGCATAAGCCTGCCATATCTCACCTTTCACCCGGACTCTCCCTGTTTCGCCTTGCCAGGCCACCGCCTCTCCCTCGACACCGATCAACGCCTCCCTACCGGTGATGACGGGCCGCCGCCGCGAACGCAAGAGCATGGTCAGGACCAGAAGAAAGAAGCCGGCGGTCACCACGGTGGCTGCGACGACAACAGAGAGCGAGAGGCCGAAGCCCGGCACATTGGAGCGAAACATCATGATCGAGCCAATCGCGAAAGCGAAGACCCCGCCAATGCCAATCACCCCGAAGGAACCGATGAAGGCCTCCGCCACCATGAGCGCGATGCCCAGTAATACAAGGCCAGCGCCGGCATAGTCGACCGGAAGCAGATTGAAGGCGAAGAGCGCCACGAGAAGGCTGATCGCACCGATAACACCGGGCAGCACCATTCCCGGATTGGCGAATTCGAAAAACAGTCCATAGGCCCCAAGCAGCAAGAGAATATAGGCGATATTCGGATTGGTAACGATGGTGAGCAGCTGCGTCCGCCAATCGGGCGCGATGGTCACGATTTCGAGGCCGGCTGTCGCCAGTTGCATGGTTTTACCGGCTACCATCACGGTCTTGCCGTCGATCTTGCGCAGAAGATCCGGGATATCATCGGCAACGACGTCAATGACGTGCAGCTTGAGCGCCTCGGAAGCTGGCAGGCTTACCGATGCCCGCACCGCCTTGGCAGCCCAATCCGCGTTCCGGCCATTGAGGTCGGCAAGGCTGCGAATATAGGCTTCGGCATCGTTGATGATCTTGCGGGATTCGGTGTCTGTCGGCTCAGCACCTGTCGGTTCCGCGTTCGGCGGCTGGGTGACCGGTTTGCCGGTCGGCCTGTCCTCGGTTCCGCCACCCTTCTCCTCACGATCCTTCTTGCCTGCCGGTTGTTCCGGCTGGCCGCCGCCGGGAAGCAATGGCGGCCCGCTTAACTGGATGGGCGTGGCGGCCCCGAGATTGGTACCCGGTGCCATGGCGGCAATAGCGCTCGCATAAGTGATGTAGGTACCGGCACTCGCCGCCCTTGCCCCGCCTGGCGCGACATAAGCGACGACCGGGACCGGCGATGCCAGGATCGCGCGAATGATTTCCCGCATGGATGTGTCGAGCCCGCCTGGCGTATCCATGCGCAAGACGATGAGGCTGGTTTCGTCCGGCTTGACCGCTTCAAGCTCGCGCAGCAAGTAATCGGCAACCGCCGGGCCGATAATACCGTCGATCTCAAGGACTACTGCTCGGCGAGGCGCGGCTGCGACCGCCCACGCCGCCAGCATGGCGAGGACGCCCAGGATCAGCGCGATGATTGCCCTCCACGTCTCGCGTGGACAAGCTGCACGGTCAGTGATCTGAGAGGGGCCGGTTTGCATGGCCCGCCTTTGTGCCGGCTAGTTGCCGTGGACCCCCGCAGGCGGGAGCGCCGGCGGCACTTCACGTAGCGCAATCGACTGGTGATCCTGGACGACGCGGCGGAAGACATATAGCAGGACCGAGATCAACAAGACGCCGACGCCGATCAGCAAGTCGCGATTCGTGCCATAGCCCGTAATATCCGGGTTCGTGACACCAAAGATGATGAACACCAGATTGGCCACCGCCAACAGACCGGCGATGGGGACCCAAATGTTGTGGGCACGGATCGGGCGCGGCCAGTTCGGACGGTCCTTTCGCAAAAGCAGGAAACCGGTCAGCGCGAAAAAGTGGGCCAGGATATAGCCGAGGTTTCCAGCCACAAGTATCCCCAACGTGTTGCCGACAAAAAATACCAGCAGCAGATTGACGATCATGTCGACGGTCATTGCCCGGCTGGGTACTCGGTATTTGTTCAACTGATAGAACTGCTTGATGGTCATATCATCGCGGGCGATACCGTATAGCGCCCGAGAGCCGTCGGCCGTGGCCGTGTTCATCGACAGGACCAAGCTCGCGGCGAGGAGGAAGACCATCACCCCCGACACACCACCGACGATCTGCGCGAATGCCGGGACATAGAAGGCAACAGGATCTTTCACCGCAGCCTGCTCACCGACGGTCCCGGTGATGCCCAGCGGCAACAAGGCGTAGACGACCAACGAAAACAACGCGGCGCTTTTAAGGGCGCGGTTGGTATCTCGCACGGTGTCTTTATATTCTGGCGCGAAAGCGGCGCAGGCCTCGACACCGTAAGATGACCAGCCCATCACATACAGCCAGACAAGCGCCAGCTTGAGACCGATATGCGTGTCCCCCAACCCGAAATGCAGATTGGCGGATTGCCACTGCCCCGTCACGAACGGACCTATAATAAACACCGCCAGCGGAACCATCAGCAAGCCGCCGGTCATATATCCGAACCAGACCGCCGGTCGAATACCGAAGATGTTGAACGCCCAAACCAGGAGGATCAATCCGGCCGCGATGAAATGCGGCAGCCCGACATTGATCGCCCCGTCAAAGAAGGTCCAAGTCTGGCCAGGGAACCACTGAGATTGGATGAGGGAACCGACCACGATCCCGAAAATCGACAGCACCGTCGACCAGGCGAACCAATAGCCGAAGGTGGCAATCACACCAATCAATGAGAAGTACCGACGCCAGCCTTCATGCGCGTATAGAGCGATCCCGCCGGGTTTATCGGGGAACATCGACGCCATCTCGGCGTAGATCCAGTTCGACGCCACGCCAATCAACATGGAAATCGACCATAACAGCGCGGCACCCCATCCACCCAAGGCGCCGATCGAATAGCCCAACGATCCGATCAGAAAACCGGGATTCGCCAGCGCTACGACGAAACCGTCATACCACCGGATTCCTTTGAACAGTTCCGTTTTGCCAGATGCTGCCAGAGCCATGATTTCATCCTCCCGTCACGCTTCGGCTCAGAAACCTGAGGCGAAATTTTCCGGATGGCCGGCAATCAAATACGATAAATTGTAGCACAGCCCAGGGTTTCACACGAATCCAGGCAACTTCATGCAGCGAGGCAACCTCGGATGACGCCAGGTTCGGGTGACCATCAGAGTCAGGACGACCATCGCCTTGACGATATCTGGTTTGATACCATCCTTCCGGTCACGCTGTGGGCTTGCCGTTCCGTTGAAGGAAATTCAGCTATTCAGCGCATGGACAGGGCTGGGACGGAAATGGCAATGCAGCCCGGCGGTCTCGATCAACCGCCCCTGCATGCGACAAACTGATGGGCGGGCCGGTAAACTCACCGAGAATAGAAGCCCATGAGGTCGGTTTCGGCCAGGACATGGCCCCGAGTTGCGGCTTCGATATCCGCACAGCGCGTCCCGCGCACATTGAGATGGCCAACGTCCAAAGCCATCAATTTGAAATGATAGTGATGCGTCCCGTGACCTTTGGGTGGGCAGGCGCCGCCATAGCCCAGCGCGCCGAAGTCGTTCACACCCTGACGAATAAGGCCAGTCATATCCGCACTTGAGAACGCCTCGGGCAGATCATGGGTGGATACGGGGATGTCATAGACCGCCCAGTGATGGAAGGTCCCGCCGGGTGCGTCCGGATCTTCGCAGAACAGCGCAAAACTATGCGTTTCCTTGGGCGCGTCCGACCATCCAAGCGGTGGCGACAGATTCGCTCCATCACAGCTGAAGCGCTCCGGTAGTTTTTCCCCGTTTTTGAAAGCAGGACTTGTCAGATGCATGCCCATAGCGCGTCTCCCTTTCCGAAATCGGCGCCATCGCCTGGTTCGCCCGGTGGCGCCAGTATTTCTTCAGAACCCAATGCCTCTTCAGAACCAGTATCTCTCCAGAAATGGCGGCCCATCCATCTGAGTTCAAGCCGTAGGCACCGGTGACCCATGGCACCGGCGACCCATAAGACGGCGGCGAAGCGCGCCGTCGGTTGTCCAGATCGCATCGATCAGCACCGCTGGGATGACCTGCATTGCGATCAATCCGGCGTGGGCGTAGGATTCTGTTTCTGCCGGCGGCCAGACGTACTCGGCTGACAATCGAAGATTGTCCATCGGAGATAATCCACACGGCCGGTACTGAAGGCTTGCTTCTCGTATCGGAGGACATGCCATGGCAATCGCACTCACGCTCCAACGCTACCTGGCGAGGCAACGGGTCGATTATGATGTCGTCCCGCATGCGCCGACCCTGTCGTCAATGCATACCGCTGAAGCGAGCCATGTGCCGGGCGATTGCCTGGCCAAGGCGGTCGTGCTGAAGCATGACACAGGCTATCTCCTTGCCGTCATCCCGGCATCGCACCGACTTGGCCTTGAGGAACTCGCGGCGTTACTTCAGCGGCGCACCAAGCTGGCGACGGAAGAGGAGATCGAGAGACTGTTCGGGGACTGCACACGCGGTGCTATACCACCGATAGGCGCTGCCTATGGCATGGACCTGATCGTCGATGACAGCATCACCGAGCAGCCGGAAATCTATTTTGAAGGCGGCGATCATGGGACACTGGTCCATATGACCGGCGATCGGTTCGCGCAGCTCACGGCCGGCGCACAGCATGGGCGATTCAGTCACCACGGCTGACCTTTCATGCGGCCGCATCGCACCATCGTCGAGGCAGCGGCATCTGCTGATGCTGCCGCTAGAGGCCGATGATTGTGCGACGATCGCCGCGCCGGTCATGGGGGATCAGTTGCGGCACAGAACGGGATTGAAACCAGACAAACTCGTCATATATTAAAAACATGACTATATTAGTCAAGTTTAGCGCGACGTAAGCAATGATGCGATTCAGCCGACTTGCCGACTTTGCGGTTGTGGTGATGACCCATGTGGCCCAACACCGTGACAGGATGCATACGGCGGCCGAAGTTGCGGTTGCCACGCAATTGCCGGCACCAACGGTTGCCAAGGTGCTGGCGCGGCTTTGCCGCGAAGGTTTGCTGACCTCTAGCCGCGGCGTGAAAGGTGGCTACACACTTGCCCGACCCGCCGCCGAAATCCCGGTCGGTGCCATCGTCAATGCACTTGATGGTCCTGTTGCGCTTACGCAATGCATCAAATTGGGGCCGGGCCGTTGCGAGGTCGAGGCGGTATGCCCATCCCGGATCGGGCTGCATCGGATCAATGTGGCGGTGCACAAGGCGCTCGACGACGTCTCGCTGGCCGAAATAGCCGATCCTGCGCAGACCGTGCCGGCCCAGGCGCTGCAAGCACCTGCGCGGCTCAAATCATCGCGTGGCCTGCCGGCCACCAAGGCTCAAGGTTAAGGATCGAGGTCGATAATGGCCGCATCGCAGCAGACGATTGAGACCCTCCGGTCGCTTGGCGGCGACTACAAATATGGCTTCGTCACCGACATCGAATCGGACTTTGCCCCGAAGGGCCTCGATGAAGAGACAATCCACTTCATCTCGGCCAAGAAGGACGAGCCGCCATGGCTGCTGGACTGGCGGCTGAAAGCGTTCCGTTTGTGGCGGGATGAGCATGCACAAATGCGCGAACCGACCTGGGCTCACGTGACCTATCCCAAGATCGACTACCAGGACATCTATTGTTACGCAGCACCGAAAGCCGGGAAGCAGCCGGAGAGCCTGAATGAGGTCGATCCGGAACTGCTCAAGACCTACGAGAAACTTGGCATCCCGCTGGCGGAGCGCGCGGCGCTCGCGGGCGTCGCAGTGGACGCCGTGTTCGACTCCATCTCCGTCGCCACGACGTTCAAGGATCGGCTCAAGGACCTGGGCATCATCTTCTGCCCGATCTCCGAAGCCGTGCGTGAACATCCTGAGCTTGTACAAAAATATCTCGGTAGTGTCGTGCCCTATAGCGACAATTTCTTTGCCACCCTGAACTCTGCGGTATTCAGCGACGGCTCTTTCGTCTATGTGCCGCCAGGCGTGCGCTGCCCGATGGAATTGTCGACCTATTTCCGGATCAATGCGAAGAATAGCGGGCAGTTCGAACGCACGCTGATCATCGCCGACAAGGGCTCCTATGTCAGCTATCTCGAGGGCTGCACGGCGCCGATGCGCGACGAAAACCAGCTTCACGCCGCCGTGGTAGAGCTGGTGGCGCTTGAGGACGCGGAAATCCGCTATGCCACGGTGCAGAACTGGTATCCGGGCGACAAGGAGGGCAAAGGCGGGATTTATAATTTCGTGACCAAACGCGGTGCCTGCCGCGGCGCGCGTTCGCGGATCTCTTGGACGCAGGTGGAGACTGGCTCCGCCATCACCTGGAAATATCCGAGCGTCATCCTGCAGGGCGATGAGTCTGTCGGGCAATTCTATTCGGTAGCCGTGACCAACAACTGGCAGCAGGCCGATACCGGCACCAAAATGATTCACATGGGACGGAACACCCGCTCGACGATCATCTCCAAAGGAATTTCCGCCGGCCACGGCCAGAACACCTATCGCGGCCTCGTGCGCATCCTGCCGCGGGCCGAGGGTGCCCGCAACTACTCGCAATGCGATAGCCTGTTGATCGGGCCCCAATGCGGCGGCCATACGGTGCCCTATATTGAAGTCAAGAACCGGACGGCGCGTGTCGAGCATGAGGCCACGACATCGAAGATCAGTGATGACCAATTGTTCTATTGCCGTCAGCGCGGCCTGTCGGCGGAAGACGCCGTGACGACCATCGTCAACGGCTTCTGCCGGGAGGTGCTGCAGAAACTGCCGATGGAATTTGCCGTCGAGGCGCAGAAACTCCTCGGCGTCAGCCTGGAGGGCAGCGTCGGGTAACGGCAGCGCCCGGTGAGAGATGAGGAAAAGGATCGACGAATCATGTTGAAGATTGAAGACTTGCACGTCGAGGTCGATCACAAGGAAATTCTCCACGGTCTCGATCTGGAAGTGCCGGAGGGCGAGGTGCATGCCGTGATGGGCCCGAACGGTTCGGGCAAGAGCACGCTTGCCTATGCCCTGGCGGGCCGCGACGGCTACGCGGTAACGCGGGGGCGCATCCATTACGGGGATCGCGACCTGACCGCGATGGCACCGGAGGAACGGGCCCGGGAAGGTATCTTTCTCGCTTTCCAATATCCGGTCGAGATTCCCGGTGTGATGAACGCCAATTTCCTGAAATCGGCCGTCAATGCGGTGCGCCGGCATCGCGGCGAGACGGAACTGGATGCAATCGAGTTCCTGAAGCTCGCGCGGCAAAAGCTGAAGCTCCTGAATATGGATGAGGCGCTCCTGTCGCGCCCGATCAATGTCGGTTTCTCGGGCGGCGAGAAGAAGCGGAACGAGATCTTTCAAATGTGGATGCTCGATCCCCGGCTTGCCGTTCTGGATGAAACCGATTCCGGTCTCGACATCGACGCGCTCAAAATCGTTGCCGAGGGCGTCAACACCTTCCGCGGGCCGGGCCGGGCCATCTTGTTGATCACCCATTATCAGCGCCTTCTGGATTACATCGTACCGGACAAGGTCCATGTTTTGGCCGGCGGCCGCATCATCAAATCCGGCGGCAAGGAATTGGCCCTGGAGCTTGAAGCCAAGGGTTACGCCGATCTGGTGAAAGCCGCCGCGGCATAAAAGGCGATCACGAGAGCCAGCTATGAATAGAGCCAGCTATGAATAGAGCCAGCCATGAATATTGACACCGCATCCAGGATGCCCGACCACCTGCCATTCGCCCAGCCGGGTCATCTCGGCAAAAGCCCCGTTTGGCTCGACGACATTCGGCAGCAGGCCATCGAACGCTTCCGCAAGGACGGATTCCCGACCACGAAGATAGAGGCCTGGAAGTTCACCAATCTCGGCCCGCTCGCGCGCACGACATTCCGCGAGGCGATCGACAGACCAGCGCTCACACGCGCAGATCTCGAACCATATCGGCTGACGCCGGACTGCCACCTCATCGTGTTTGTGAACGGCCAGTTTCGACCGGATCTATCCGCTCTCGACCATATACCTGACGGTACGCGGGTGGTTGATTCCTCAGCCGCCGACGAAGACGATTTGCGGGCTCTGACCGCAGAGCCGGCAGTGGCGGAGGATTCACGGGCACGCACTCTTTTCGATCTCAATACGGCTTGCATGAGCGGCGGCGCCGTGGTGCATCTGGGCCCCGGCGCCATTCTGGATCCAGTGCAGTTGCTGTTCGTCGCCCGGCCAGCGGCCGAACCGACGGCCTTTCATCTGCGCAACCTGATCCGTGCCGACGCAGGATGCAGTGCCACGGTGCTCGAATCATATATCGGCCTGGGAGAAGGCATCTATTGGACCAACGCCGTGACCCAGGTCGCAGTCGCCCCGAACGCGGTCCTACGGCACTACAAGTTGCAGGCGGAAGCCGGTTCGGCCTTTCATGTCGCGTCGACATCGGTGCGGCTGGACCATCGGGCAGCCTATCGTCTGTTTGTCGCGTCGCTGGGTTCGGCGCTCGGCCGCAACGAGATCGATCTGGATCTTGCCATGACGGATACCGTCGCACGTCTCGCCGGGATTACGCTGGCACGAGGCGCCCAGCATCTCGATACGACAATCCGACTCGATCATTCCAAGCCATGCGGCACCAGCAGCCAGGAGTTCAAGAGCGTGGTGGATGGGCGGGCACGCTCGGTCTTCCAGGGCCGTATCCGCGTCGCGCCGGATGCCCAGAAAACTGACGCGCAGCAGGTCAGCCGCAGCCTGCTCCTTTCCGGCACAGCCGGCGCCGATACCAAACCGGCACTGGAGATCCTGGCCGATGATGTGAAGTGCAGCCATGGCGCCACAATTGGCGATCTCGACGAAGATGCGCTCTTCTACCTTCGCGCTCGTGGCGTGAGTGAGCCCGAGGCACGAAAGATGCTGATCGACGCCTTCATCGGAGAGCTGATCGACCGCATCACGCTTGATACGGCACGCGGCTATTTTCGTGCTGCCTTCGACCGCTGGCTCTCGGAAGGATCTCGATCATGACGGCGATCCGCCCCACCATCGCCACGCCAACTGTGGACATAGCTCGGATCCGGCAGGACTTTCCCATCCTCTCTCGTCTGGTCCACGGTAACCGGCTCGTATTCCTCGACAGTGCCGCAAGTGCGCAGAAGCCACGCGTCGTGATGGATGCCGAGCGCAGCGTCTATGAGACCGGCTATGCCAATGTGCATCGTGGAGTCTACTGGTTGAGCCAGCAGGCGACCGATGCCTTCGAGGCTGCGCGGGAGAAGGTCCGCCAGTTGCTGAATGCGCGCGAGACACGCGAGATCGTGTTCTTGCGCGGCGCCACCGAGGCGATCAACCTGGTTGCGCAAAGCTTCGGCCGCGCTTTCCTGTCGGCCGGCGATGAAATCATCATCACTCATATGGAACACCACTCGAATATCGTGCCCTGGCAGCTCCTGCGCGACGCGAAGGGCGTGGTGCTGAAGGTGGCACCGATCGACGATGCGGGTGATCTTGACCTGGCGGCCTTGGGCCGGCTGATCGGGCCGCATACCAAGCTGATCTCGGTGACGCATGTCGCCAATGCGATCGGTACCCAGGTGCCGATCGAAGACGTGATCCGCCTCGCCAAACAGCACGGTATCCCGGTATTGGTCGACGGATGCCAGGCGATACCGCATCAAGCCGTCGATGTTCAGGCCCTGGATTGCGACTTTTATGTTTTCTCCGGGCATAAGCTCTACGGGCCAACGGGAATCGGCGTACTTTACGGCAAGGCGCAACTCTTGCAGGCGATGCCGCCATGGCAGGGCGGTGGCGACATGATCCGTTCCGTGACTTTTGAGAAGACCGAATACAACGACCTGCCATGGAAGTTCGAGGCCGGTACGCCACATATCATCGGCGCCATCGGCCTTGGGGCCGCCATCGATTACGTGCACTCAATCGGCTATGACGCCATCTCGGCACATGAGGCCGACTTGCTGACTTATGCGTTGCGCGAATTGTCGACGATCAATTCATTACGCCTTATCGGCCAGCCGCGCCGCCGCTCCGCTGTGATCTCGTTTTCTCTCGGCGATGTGCATCCGCATGATATCGGCACAATCCTCGACCATGACGGCATCTGTGTTCGCGCCGGACATCATTGTGCCCAGCCGACCATGGACCGCTTCGGCGTCTCGGCGACGGTCCGGGCCTCCTTCGCGCTCTACAACGACCGCGACGATATCGATGCTCTGGTCGACGGCCTGCGCAAAGTCCATGAGGTATTCCGGCTATGAGCGAACTCCGTGATCTCTATCAGGAGGTGATCCTGGATCATGCCAAGCAACCTCGGAATTTCGGTCCTATCGCAGCGCCCAGCCATCTCGCAGTGGGCCACAATCCGCTATGCGGCGACAAGGTGACGGTCTTCCTCACGATCACGGATGACCAGATCGTAGAGGCACGATTTGAGGGTACCGGTTGCGCCATCTCGATGGCCGCGGCCTCGCTGATGACCGAAGCGATTAAAGGCAAGAGCGGCGACGAGGCGCGGGCGATTTTCGAACGCTTCCATGTCGGACTTACCGTGACGGATGAGACTGCCGCAATCGGTGAACTTGCCAAGCTCGACAAGCTCGCCGTCTTCAGCGGCGTGCGAGAGTTCCCGGTACGTGTCAAATGCGCGACCCTCCCCTGGCATACGCTGGTGGCAGCACTCAATCACGTCCACGAGCCGGTGAAGACGGAATGACATCGGTGACCCACATGCCCGAAGATACAAAACCACCCTTGCGCGAGGACATAGAGGCAGCGCTGCAGACGGTTTTCGACCCGGAAATCCCGGTCAACATCTACGAGCTGGGGCTTATCTATCGCCTTGATATCAGCGACAAGGGCGCCGTCGATATCAAGATGACCCTTACGGCACCCAATTGCCCCGCCGCCGGCATGATGCCAGCAGAAGTAGAGGCCAAGGTCCGTGCGGTAGAGGGCGTCACCGACGTGCTTGTTGAGCTCGTCTGGGAGCCGCCATGGGATAAATCGCGCATGTCGGAGGCGGCACGACTCGAACTCGGATTCCTCTGAAGCGGCTGGGCATGGCAAGAAGGAGATATTGGCTTGGAATGCCTGGCGCAGATGCCTGATCACATGGCCGGCGCGTTTGCTTCCGTCATGGCCTCGCCGAGCGGCTTCATACGCCTGATCTCCACCCGCTGTGCCCTCACCCCATGGCAAGCTAGGTATTGGACTAATTGAGCCAGCCCAGACGAGTCGCAATTCGCGTCGAGATAGAAAAAGATGGAAATCCGCCCGGGAGCGTAAGAAGCTTGTTGCCTGTGCCAGGCGCACCGGCCACCGCAGACCTCTACTCAGGCCGCTCGGCAATCATTGTCCAGCCTGTTGCTTACATCACCGCGCCAACCTGCCAGGGCACGAATTCATTATCGCCGTAATCATATTCCTCGCTGCGGGTTTTCTCACCCGAGGCGACGGCAAGGATCTTCTCGAAGATGCGCCGGCCGGATTCTTCTACCGTTTCGTGGCCGGTGATGACGCCACCGCAATTGATGTCCATGTCTTCCTGCATCCGCTCATACATTGGCGTATTGGTCGCGAGTTTGATGCAAGGCGCCGGCTTGAAACCGGACGTCGATCCGCGACCGGTGGTGAAACAGACGATGTTGGCGCCACCCGCCACCTGGCCGGTGACGGCGGTCGGATCGTAACCCGGCGTATCCATGAAGACGAAACCATGCTCGGTCACCGGCTCGGCATATTCATAAACGGCATTGAGACGACTCGATCCGCCTTTCGCCACGGCCCCGAGCGATTTTTCCAGGATCGTCGTCAGGCCTCCCGCCTTGTTGCCAAAGGAAGGGTTGTTGTTGAGTTCCGCCTGATTGCGCGCCGCATAGTCACGCCACCAGTCGATCCGCGACAAGAGCTTCCTCGCCACGTCCGGCGTCGCCGCCCGCCGGGTCAGCAGATGCTCGGCACCATAGATTTCCGGCGTTTCGCTGAGGATTGCCGTACCGCCATGGCGCACCAGAAGATCGCTGGCGCAGCCCAAAGCGGGATTGGCTGAGATGCCTGAATAGCCGTCGGACCCGCCGCATTCCAGCGCAACGGTCATCTTTGAGGCAGGCTGAGGCGTGCGCTTGACGGCATTGACCGACTCCAGCATGGCGCCCACCGCGTCGCAGGCTGCGTCGATCGTCTTGCGCGTGCCGCCGGTCGCCTGAATCGTCATGGTCTGAAAATTCAGATGCTCCTTGGCGCCGTACATCTCCATGATCGCCGAGATCTGATTGGTCTCGCAGCCGAGGCCGATCATGACGACGCCGCCGAAATTGGGATTGACCGCGTGACCCCAAATGGTGCGTGTGAGGATGCGATACCCTTCGCCTTTGTTGTTGAGCGCGCAGCCGCCGCCATGGGTCAGCGCCACCACGCCATCGATATTGTCATAGCCGGCAAGACCGCCCTCGCGGTTGAAACGCTCGGCGACGAAGCGTGAAACCGTCGCTGAGCAATTGACCGAGGAAATGACGGCAATGTAGTTGCGGGTCCCGGCGCGTCCACCGGCGCGCTCGAAGCCGTTGAACATGGCACGGTCGGTTTCCGGCACGTAGTCGATGGGCCGCGCATCGACACAGAATTCATGTGCCAGCTCGACATCGCGCATTTCGACATTCTGGGTATGGACATGGGTGCCGGGGGGGATGTCATCGCTGGCATAGCCGATCACCTGGCCATATTTGCGGATCGCCTCGCCCCGCGGAATCTGCTGCAAGGACATCTTATGGCCCTGGGGGATTCTGTCGCGCGTCGCCACGGCGAAGCCGTCCAGAGATAGGCCCGCCGCAATATCGATGCACGCGACACCGACATTATCCTGAGAACTGAGCACGATGAGGGGAGAATTGACGACGCTTTTGAGCATCGGGACTTCTTTCTGGCGCGGTCATCCGCCGCTGCCGCATCAGTTTCGGCCGGTTCTGATGGCAGAGTACGGATATTGCCTACGAAACTCAATCATGTTGATTGTCGTATAATAGTCTTCGGCACATCTGTGGTACCTTACCGATCCCCTTTCCGAATAATGACGTTGCCATAATCCCGAAGTTCCCCCGTCGCGATAACTGCGAAGGCATGTCGGGCGCGTTCGTAGAAGGCGAACCGCTCGCAGAGCTCCAGTTTGATGGCGTCGCCCGTTGCGTCGGCAACCAGTTTCCGAATGTCTTCGTGCGCCGGCATATTCTCCTCGGGCCGGCCGATGACTTGCATGCCGACTGCCGCAGCCGGCTCATCTCGGTCTATCGGCATAAGCTTGAGAACTGCCGTCAACATCCGATTGAGATCGCATCCCTCGGATCTCACATAACGTCGGGCAAGACTCTCCGTTGGAAAGGTCGCGTCAACGATGGCGAGATCATCGCCATGCCCCATTGCCCGCAAGATATAGAGTATATCCGCATTCAGAACGACATCGATACAGATCAGCATCACTCGCCCCACTCAAAGAATATAAAGCTAGGCAACCGATTCGGCGGCCGCCTTACGATTTCGAAGCATCACAGCAGCCAGGATCGTCATGGCGATCGATCCGGCGAGAATCAGCGTTACCAGCGCATTGATGTCCTGGCTGAACCCAACCCTAATCATTGCCCAAAGCCGAATAGGCAGAGTCTGGTCTCCCCCGCTCAGGAAGACAGTGATCAGTGTTTCGTCGAACGATAAAGCGAAAGCCAGAACGGCGCATGTAATCATCGCCGGTCGCAAACCCGGAAACACGACATAGCGAAATGTCTGCCAGCCTGACGCACCGAGATCCTGCGACGCCTCGATGATCGTCGATCCCAGAACCCGCAATCGGTTGAGAAGCATGCGATAGACGAGGGCCAGGACGAAGAGGATGTGACCGATGGTAACTGTCACCAAGGTACGATCGACACCAACCTCCTGAAAGAAGATTAGAAGCGACAAGCCGGTAATGATCGGCGGCAGAAGAAACGGCAGAAAGATCGCAAACTCGACGATCTGCGAAGCGCGATCATTCTTACGACTGGCCCGCCAAGCCAAAATGGTGCCAATCACAAGCGCCGCGGCCACCGTCGATGCACCGACGATGAGTGTATTTCCGAGCGCGCGAAAGATGTCCTCATTCTGGAAAAGCTGAACATATGCGTCCGTCGATATCGTGCCCCAGTCGACCTTGTGCCGCGTCACCGGGAAAAAGGACAGCAAACAGACCAGCAAGATCGGCGCATAGAGGATGGAAAACGTCAGCACCGTCACCAGGCCCAGCGCAATATGCACCAATCGTTCGCCCCAGCTCATACGTTTTCAGCCTTCTTGACCAGTTTCCCTGCAGCCGCGATAACGACCAGCGACAGGAATAGAAGTATCGTCGACATCGCCGCGCCGAAAGGCCAGTCGAAAGCCATCCCGAACTGACTCCAAATAACGCGGCCAAATGTGAAGCCCTGAACACCACCGACCATTTGCGGCGTGACGAAATCACCGAGTGCCAGAATGTAAGAGAACATTCCGCCGACGACCGTGCCGGGAAGGCTGGATGGGAGAACGACATACCGGAACGTCTGCCAAGCCGATGCGCCGAGATCTGATGAAGCCTGCATCAGGTTTGCCGGTATGCGCTCCAAAGTGAGGTAAACCGGCAAAATCGCGAAAGGCAGATAGACGATGCTCATCGCGATCAGAATAGCGGTCTGGTTGAACAGAAATATCCCGCTCGCATGCTTGATGATCCCCGTCGCGATCAGGGCGGCGTTCAAGAATCCATCCATGCCCAGGATGCTGCGGATTGCATAGAGTTTAATGATATAGCTCATCAGTAGCGGGACGGTACTGGCGACCAGCATCGGATAGTGAATTGCGCGCGGACATTTCCAGATGAAATAGGCGACGGAAAATCCGACAAGAATACTGACTGCGGCGACCTCGGCTGCCAGCAACATCGTCTTGACCAGAACGGCCAAGTAAGTCGGATTGGCGAAGAAGGCGACATAGTTATCGAGTGAAAGGTCGGCCACCAGGCTGCCGTTTTCTACCCGCCAGAAACCAATGACAAGGAAGTTCGCCAATGGAACGCAGATCGCGATTACGGGTACCGCATAAACCAATAACCAGATCAACCGCCCCGAAGACCGCCACGATTTCTGTCTCGCCATGCCCGTCCGTGCCTGTGCCACAGCGACGGTCATCTCAATCAACCGACCGAATGGTTGATGGAACGAGATGAATATCGGATTGCCGCCACTTCAGGCCGATGCGAGTACCAGGCAGGAATGTGTGCGATAGCGCTGGAGTGGTCATTTTAGCTTTCAGCAGCTGACCATCCGCGAGACGAACCTGGACATGCGTGAGGGCGCCGACAAAGTCGAGCCCTTCCAGGATCCCCGTTGCAACACCCGTGACGTCATCACTGTTGGCGGCATCCGCTGGCGGTTCCAACGTGACCTGTTCCGGCCGCAGGGCTATCCTCACGCGTTGTCCGCAGCCGGCTGCCGCTTCGCTGCAGAAAACGGTTCCCAGCGCCGTATTCAGCCGGAGCCGACCGTCGCGCCGCGCCTCGATAACGCCGTCAAACACATTGTTATCGCCAAAAAAGCTGGCAACAAACTCCGTTGCAGGTCGATAGTAAAGCTCACGTGGCTCGCCGAGCTGATCAATTCTGCCTTTATTCATCACCACGATGCGATCCGACATCGTGATCGCCTCCTCCTGATCATGCGTGACGAAGACGAATGTCGTTTTGATTCGGCGTTGCAATCCCTTCAAGAAAACCTGCATCTGCCGGCGAAGTTCGGCATCTAGGGCGCCCAAGGGTTCATCCAAGAGGATGACACGCGGTTCACAGATGATGGCGCGCGCAAGCGCGACACGCTGCTTTTGACCGCCGCTCAGCTGGCGCGGCAAGTATTTGGCGCGATCCTTGAGCCCGACCACATCGAGCACTTCTTTGACCCGATTATCGATTTCGCGCCGACCCGTGCCGCGAACCATCAGGCCATAGCCGACATTCTGTTCGACGGTCATATGTGGGAAGAGCGCATAGTCTTGGAAGACAGTATTAAAAGGCCGCTTGGTAACGGATAACCCCGTGATTTCCCGGCCATCGAGCAGCAATTGCCCCTGTGTCGGCTCGACGAACCCGCCGATGATCCGCAAGATTGTCGTCTTGCCCGACCCCGAGGGTCCCAAAATCGTGAGAAATTCTCCACTTCGGATCAGAAGATCGAGAGGCTCGAGAACCTGCAGATTTCCGTAACGCTGACCGATGCCCCGGAGTTCAACCTGGCCTCCGCTCGTGATTGGTGCACGTGAGCCCCGAGCACCTTGTTCAGGGCTCACGCGCGCAGCATATCCTTCCGCAATGTTCATGGAACCGGCGTCGCCTTCACTTCATTCCACAGTGCCACCCGGCGCTTCGGGTCTTCCGGTGGCTGGAAGAATGTCAGCTTATCGGCGTAGGTGAGCCCGATCGCCTTATTTGCCGCGGCGTCAGTGGTGTTTCCATAGCCGGTTTTGGTGCTGATATAGTTGCCCACCCGCTTATCCAGCATGAAGTTGATCCACTTTTGGGCAAGATCGAGATGTTTCGTAGCACTACTGATCGTCCAGCAGTCAATCCAGCCAATAGCTCCCTCTTTGGGAATCGTCATGCCGGCATCGACCCCCTTTGCCTTTAGCATACCGACCTGGGGTTCACCCATCGAGAACATCATCGGCACGTCGTTCTGAGCAAAGATACTGATGCCATCGTCAAACCCGGCGTAGTAGTTGAGAACCAGAGCCTTCTGTTCAAGCAGCTTCTTCTTGACTGCCGCGAACTGCTCGTCTGTCAAATTAAACGGATCTTTGAATCCCAGCACCAGGGCGGTATTGGAGATCTCGTTATTCGCATCATCCATGGCCAGAACGTGGCCGGCATATTTAGAATCCCACATCACTTCCCAGCTGTCCGGGGGCGTCGGAAATACCTTCTTGTCATAGATCAGTGGCAGGGAACCCCAGGCATAGGGCGCTGCATAGGGCTTTCCGTCGAAGGTAATCGCCTCAATCTTTTGAAAGACGGGCGAGAGATTTTTGTAGTTTGGAAGCTTCGAGAGATCGAGCGGCTGAATGAGCTTTTGCTGATAGAGGCGTTTGTATGATGACGTCTCAATGGCGACAACGTCAAAATCGGCACCCTTCGAGCCTTCCATCTTGGCGAAGATCTCATCGACGCTGCCGGTATATGATACCTTTACATTGGCACCAGTGGCTTGCTCGAATTCCTTGACCCACTGGTCGTCGGCGTAACCCTCCCAGGTCAGAATCCTAAGCTCTTCGGCCTTCGCCGACGAAGCGACGATTGCCATGATGCTGCTTGCGACGAAGAAAGCCGCAGCGGTGACCGATTTGATGCTTATCCTGTTCATCTCCCCCTGCTCCCGATTTGATTTCAAGATTGACTGCTGCATTCCTGAGGCATAGGCGATGCTTTCTTCGACGCATCGCCCCGATGGGAGCGTCATCGCTGACGCCGCCCGAGCAAGCTCAACCGCCTTGAGTTGCCATCACTTTCCTCCGGACAATAATTCTTCTTATCGAGAATTTTTATCGTATAGGAAAATTACTATTACATCGGACATTTTTGGAGTCAATGGCTTTTGCTTTGCTTTAGCAGTCTGAAAAGCCCAACCGATCGACCTGCCGGTCGTGAGAGTCGCGCATCACCGCATCAATAAGGCTCGCGATACGGCTCGCAGCCCCAGGACCACTGCTATCGATGCTCGAACCGAACAGCTCTTTTACGGTTCGTGCTACCGCGTCCGTGCAGCGAATAGACCTCGCCTCGCCAGGTTATGGAAGAGATCGGAGAGTCCGAAAGACCATGGCTCTGCCTCTTCACAATGAACCACTTCGTTCGATAACGTACCGAGCTTGGGCGTATGGACGGTCACCACATCGCCGCGGTGATGGGTAAAACCCATTCCCTTCTCGGTGCGATCATCCGTCGGCGCGAACATCGTGCCTAGAAAAAGGACGAAGCCATCCGGATATTGATGGTGCGGGCCGATTGCCTGGCCGACAATGTCCAAGGGGTCTCGGCTGATCTTTGACATGGCGCTTTCGCCGGCCATACGGAAGCCGTCTCTGCCTTCCACAACAAGCGAGACCACGGCGTTTCTTACCTCGTCGATACCGAAATGGGCATCAAACACGCGAATGAACGGCCCGATTGCTGCCGAAGCGTTGTTGTCTTTCGCACGCCCCAGCAGGAGCGCTGACCGACCCTCGACATCCCGGAGATTGACATCGTTACCCAAGGTCGCCCCGACGACGGCACCCTTCGAGTTGACAACCAATACAACTTCCGGCTCCGGATTACTCCATTTGGACGAAGAGAGAATTCCCACCTGCGCGCCAATGCCAACCGAAGACAGGGGTTGAGCCTTGGTGAAGATTTCCGCGTCGGGCCCCAATCCCACTTCGAGATATTGAGACCATTGACCGCGTTTCGTCAGCACAGCTTTCGCCTGTTCCGCCTCAGCCGAGCCTGGCCTGATCGCCGTGATATCGATTCCCAGCTGCTTGTTGAGATCGCGACGAATATCTGCGGCGCGCGATGGCTCTCCGCGCGCCTGCTCCTCGATAAAGCGCTCCAAAAGTGAGGCCGCGAACGTCACGCCCGCCGCTTTGACGGCTTGCAGATCGATCGGCGCGAGCAGCCACGGCTGCTGCACATCTCGTACTTTCCGTGGCGTATTTCGCAGCAATTGCTCGACACTGCCAAGACGCTTGCCCGAAACGGATGCAACAGCGCGATCTGGCTCCTCCAGTTCGAAGAGATCCCTGACGGTCGGAAAAGACATAGACACGTCGAACACCCCGTCACCGCGAATCGCGACAACCGAGGGCCCCTGATGTTCCGGAACGAAAGCGCGACCGATGAGGGTCGCCTGTGCGACATCCACCGGCAAAACATCGGCAGCAGATAAAGTAATCATCTCAAAGATATCCTCAATCTTTCCTTCACACTCACCTCAGCCGTAGATGGAGAACCCGCCATCCACAGTCAAGGTCGCGCCTGTGATGAATGCCGCCTCCTCCGTGCACAAGAAATGCGCCGTGCCACTCAGGTCTTGTGGCTTTCCCCATCGACGCATCGGTGTCCGAGAGACGACCTCTTCCACGCGACTTTTATCCGCCAGAACGTCTTGAGTAAGCTTCGTCTCAATAAATCCGGGAGCGATCGCATTGACCCGGATTCCGTCACTGGCCCAGGCGATCGCCAGTGATCTCGTCAAGGCGACCACGGCTCCCTTGCTGGAGGCATAGGCCGGGATACTGCCGGAGCCGAATGTACTGAACATGGAAGCGATATTGATCATGACCCCACCACTTTTCTTCATGATCGGGTAAGCGGCATAACACGCACGCATCGTTCCAAGAAGATTTATACGAACGACATATTCGAAGATCTCCGGATCGAATTCTTGTCCTTTGCGGCGGTTCGTCCCCGCGCAATTAACAAGCACGTCGAGGTTTTGGAAGTTTTGGAAGAATTGATCGATCGACGGCAGATCGGATACATCCAGCCGATAAGCTCGAATTCCGTCAATATAGGCAAATTTTTCGACACCTGCCTGGCTCAAGCCGGTTACGGCGACCTCGTATCCCCCATCTTGAAGCCGTTGTGCGATGGCGTGGCCGATGCCACTCGTCCCCCCGATTACAACTGCTATCTTCTTCTCCGCCATCTTCACTCCTATTTCAAGGATGTCTCAGCCATCCCCGTTTTTAACTGCCCCGCTCTTTTTCCGCTTTGGCTTGGCCGGAGAAACCTCTCCAGTTTCAGCTGAACTGCCTTTGCTTAAGCGTTCCTTTAAAATCTCGCGTAACGTCTGAGCCAGGTTGGGTGTCGCGCTCGAACACATCACCAGAATTTGCGCGTCCCCCTTTCCGGCCGACAAATATGCATGCGGCATCGTGCTATCGATATAGACACTGTCGCCCGCCGCAAGCTCTGTGGGCTCATATAAGGCCGTGATCAGCTTCAACGTACCCGAAAGCACGTAAATGTACTCTTCCCCCACATGCGACCAGAGATCGCCGACATCACCCATCTCACGCGCACTAACCGTCACCACCATCGGAATAATGCGCTTGTGAGCAACATCGGAACAAAGATAGGTGTAGATGTAGTTGTTATCTTCCAGCGTATTTCCCTCATGCTGACGGCTGATGCTTCGCCGCCCCATGATATTATTCTGGGTGGTGCCACTCGAAGGATTCAAAAGATCGCCGACTTCAATCTTCAATCCTTCACACAGCTGAAGAATGGTCGAGTAGGTCGGCGACATTGCGTCATTCTCGATTTTCGACAGCGCCGATACCGAAATGCCGGTCATCCGATGCACGTCCGCCAACGTCCAACCGTGATAATTCCGCCGATCCTTTAAAAGTCCGCCAATTTTCGGATAGTTGGTGCCCTTCTCCGCTTTCGCCGCCTTCCGGGCTTCTCCCGCCATGATAACCTTCCTTCGACCCTTCACGTTTGCGACGCCAATTCAACGTCGCGTCCAACTAAGATATGCTTTTTCCGATAGGAAACAAGCCTTAGAAAGGTCTATCGCAGTTCGAATAACACTTATGACGAGGTACTGCTCATGACGTGTAATGGTTCAGCACTTTCCTGATCGCGCTTCCGATTAATCGAGCTTGCGACGCATCGATTTGTTCATTCCACCACAATACGATTGTCTGTAAGCACGCCTGTTCGGCCTTGGGACAGAGTACCGAGTTGAAATCCTGCTGCCGGACACCGGGCAGGGTGAAAGGCCATCCGGATTTTCCGAATGTTATTGCATCCCGAATCATGGGGTAGCGATAAAGCGGAACTTTACCCGGATACCCCAGAAAGCAATCGATGCCCTCAGCCTTCAGCGCCTCCGTAATGGCGACGCCATCGACCGACGTCTTGCCGAGATCGACTTCAAAGGCATAGGCCCATCTCACCTCCTCACATTCCGGGCGCACGCCCAGGGCCCGGACAGCAGAGAGCTGATTGATCTCGGTATCGAGGATATGCGCATTCCTCCGTCGAGCAGCGACGACGGCCGGCAGCTTCCTGAGCTGTGCGATGCCCACGGCCGCCTGCAGCTCCGTCATATGATAATTCGGCGCAAGAAACAGATGATCGCGACCCGGTCGATCCCGGGGCCACCCCTTGTCGGTGCAGAGTCGCAGCGAGCGGCCAAACTTACCATCTTCATTTGTCACAACCATGCCGCCATCACCGGTCGTGATATGCTTTGACTGCTGGAAGCTATAGCAAGCCATATCGCCGATCGCACCGGTCATTTTCCCTCGGTAACGCGCCAGATGAGCTTGGGCGCAATCTTCGATGACGAATAAGTTGTGCCGGCGCGCAATTGCCATGATGGCATCCATATCGGCGGGCGCGCCGAAAAGATGCGTGACAATGATTGCTTTGGTTCTCGCCGTAATCGCTGCTTCGACCTTTACCGGATCCATATTCTGATCGAACGGATCTATATCGACGAAAACCGGAATGGCAAGCTGGGAAACGACCGGGATGATGCTGCCCATGTCCGTTAATGGCGAGACGATAATTTCGTCTCCCGGCTCCGGGTCGAGATAAACGAGAGCTGCATGCAATGCAGCTGTGCCGCTGCTGGTGGCGACTGCAATTTTGACTCCAATGAGCGAGGCGAATTCATCTTCGAAGGTTTTGACTTTGTCTCCGTAGATATATGCAAGACAGCCGGAGCGCAGAACCTCGTTCACGGCATCGACCTCTTCGGCCCCAATCGTCCGACCGGTTGAATTCCGAATCGTCGGATAGGGCTCGTCAAAGACGGGCTTTCCGCCATTGATCGCCAATTCGCTCATTCTCGCCTCACTGCTCTGAATAACACCAAGGAGCGGCGCAATGCTCAGCGCCATGGAAAGAGCCCGCCACATGTGGAAGGCTCTGAAAACGCTGCCCCGCGTGAGCTGCCCCTTTACATTTTCTTATTATGTATTTATTTTCTTATCAAGCAATAAGTTTCTTATAGATAATCGCTTCCTCGCGGCGTCTTTGCGGGAAATAGACCTCCAGCCGGAGTATCTTCGGCGTAGGTCGAAGCCATAGACCCACGATGGCGATGATGATTCCTTCGATTCTCTTGCGGACCCTATCCGCCTGCTCAGACGAGGTAACTCATGCAGATGCGCAATATCGGAACGACATCCCTCAAGGTAACGCAGCTCGGCTTGGGAACAGCCCCGTTGGGTGGCTTATACAAGCCGGTTTCCGACGACGATGCCTTCTCCACCATGGCATCGGCTTGGGACAGCGGCATCCGCTTTTTCGACACGGCCCCTCAATATGGTAACGGTCTTTCGGAGCGCAGGCTCGGACAATTTTTGGCCACCAAGAATCGAGATGATTTCGTCCTGGCGACCAAGGTAGGACGTCTGTTGCGCAAGCCCAGCGAACCAGCCGCTGAGGATGAATACTATAAGGGTACGCCGCCGGAGCGACCCGTCTTCGACTTCAGCTATGATGGCGTCATGCGCTCAGTCGATGAAAGCCTCGCGCGGCTGGGCCTCACTCGCATCGACATGCTTCACATCCACGACCCCGACAATCATTTCGATGCAGCGGTTAAAGGCGCCTATCGGGCACTGGACCGGCTGCGCTCAGATGGAACCATCGCCGCGGTGGGAGCTGGGATGAACCAGTCGGAGATGTTGAGCCGCTTTGCCCGAGAAGGCCGTTTCGACTGCTTTCTTCTAGCGGGCCGCTATACGCTGCTCGAGCAACATTCGCTGGATGAGTTTCTTCCGCTCTGTTTGGAAAAGAAAATCAGCGTCATCATCGGCGGCGTTTACAATAGCGGCCTGCTCGCCAACCCGTCCGCCCAGGCGAAATTCAATTACCAGGACGCCGACCCGTCACTGATCGATCGCGCGCGTAAGCTGGAGGCCATTTGCATCGCTCATGGCGTCCCGCTTCGCGCGGCCGCCCTCCAATTCCCGCTTGCTCACCCGGCAGTTGCTTCCGTTTTAATGGGTCCGCGGAATGCGGCGGAATTAGCAGATAACGAATCGATGTTATCCCATAAGATCCCCGGCGTACTCTGGGAGGAGCTGATTGTGGCGAAGTTGCTCGACCCTCGCGCACCTGTCCCGAAGCCGGCGGTTCGGTAAGTCGGGCTCTCGCCGGAGATAGGCTCCATCGCGGGGCTAACGCGACGGCAACTGGCTCGGGGCCCTGTCCCAGGAGAAAAATATGTTTGCGAATTGCCACTGGCTAAACGAACCGCAGAAATGGGCCTTCGATGGAAAGCATCTCAGCGTCGTCACCGATCCTCGAACGGACTTTTGGCGTAAAACGCATTACGGTTTCACCCGCGACACCGGACATCTCTTCGCTTTTGAAACTCAAGGTGAATTCTCAGCACAACTAAAGGTCCAGGCAAAATACCGCGAACAGTATGACCAAGCGGGGATAATGGTGCGTCTGGACGAAAAGCACTGGGTAAAAGCCGGTGTCGAGTATTGCGACGGAAAAGCTGCTCTTAGCAGTGTCCTGACAAGCGATTTATCAGATTGGGCAACAGGCCCCTTCGAGGGAAATGCGGAGGAGTTTTGGATCCGTGCAACCGTCTCGAACGGTGTCTTGAAGCTGCAGGCTTCCGCGGATGGAAACTTATGGCCGCTTCTTCGACTTTGCCCCTTTCCCGAAGCTCGAAACTATCAGGTGGGTCCAATGTGCTGCACGCCGGAACGATCCGGGCTCGAAGTTTCATTCTCGCAGTTCAGCGTTACCCCGCCATTGAACAGGGATCTGCACAATTTAACCTAGCCTGTGGGCCGCACTGTCGGCCTCATTAGACTGTCGTGTCTGGAAGCGGGACAGGGAGCGTGAAAAAGAAGAAGCGCAGGATCGGAGGGCGGAGGTCAGCTAAAAGAGACTTCCTTGAACCGCAACCAGCTGATCGAAGCTTCGTCCAAGGTGGACGAGGATAGAGTCAGCGATTGGCTGAAGCTGTCGCGTCAAATAGTGATCGTAGTCGACCTTAGACAGCCGGCATTCCAAGGGCTCCGGCCCATTCACGGTCATCACATAGTTGATCCGGCCACCATTTTGATATTGGCGTGGACGACCGATCTTTGCGTTATATTCGTCTGCGATGCGGGCGGCGCGAACCTGTGGCGGGACGTTGCGCATATAATCGCCAAGTCGTCGCCGCAGACGCTTCCGGTACACGAGAAGATCATCGAATTCCCCGCTGGAGGTCTTTGACACGTAGTCGCGGACAAATTCCTCGTAAGGCTCCGACTTGAAGATCCTGCGATAAAGCTCCTGCTGAAATTGCTGCGCCAAAGGCGTCCAGTCGCTCCGTGCTGTTTCGAGCCCGCGGTAAACGACCTCCTCCTGGCCGTCTAGGTCGATCATCAGCCCGGCATAACGCTTCTTACTGCCTTCGTCCGTGCCACGGATCGTCGGCATGAAGAAGCGGTGATAATGGGTATCGAATTCCAGCTCCAGCCAGCTTTCCAAGCCGTATTTGTTGCGCAGACTGTCACGCCACCACCGATTGACCTTATCGACCAGGATGCGGCCGACCTCCATCGCCTCTTCTTCGGTGTGTCGTCGCTTCAACCAAACGAAAATCGAATCCGTATCCCCATAAATCACGTCGTAGCCTTCTTCTTCGACCAGCCTGCGGGTCTCGCGCATCATTTCATGGCCACGCAACGTGACAGACGAAACCAGTTTCGGATTGAAAAACCGGCATCCTGGCGCTCCAAGCACGCCGCAGAAGGAATTCATGAGAAGCTTCAACGCCTGTGACAGCGGCTCGTTCTTCTGGCGCTTGGCAGCGTCCCTACGCTGCCAGATCTGGGTCACAATCGTCGGCAGCGGATGCTTTTCACGCGAAAAAACTGTACCGTTGACGCCGGGAACGGTTGTCCTCGGGTCGGCTGCGTTCATGCCTTCGACAAGCCCGACGGGATCGACCAGAAAGGTCCGGATGATGGAGGCGTATAGGCTCTTATAATCGAGGACCAGGACCGAATCATAAAGGCCGGGAGTTGAATCCATGACGAACCCCCCGGGGAAAGGGCTTTCTGGTACGTCCCCGACATTGGGCGCGACATAGCCCTCCCGATGCATCCGCGGCAAGTAATGATGGCTGAAGGCCGCGATAGAGCCACCAACGTGATCCGCTTGCAGGCCCGTGGCGCTTGCCCGTTCGATCATAAATTCGAGCAGCCGAGTCTTCGCAAAGATGCGCGTCACCAGTTCGCAGTCATGGAGGTTGTAGGATGCCAGCGACGGCTTATCCTCTCGAAACCGACGCTCGATTTCGGCCATCCGACTATAGGGATCGTCGATCGATTTCCCTTCGCCGAGCAAAGTTTGCGATACCTGCTCCAGGCTGAATGAGGAGAAGCTCCACATCGCCGACCTCAAAGCATCGATTCCGTCGATCACGAGGCGGCCCTGGACGGGCGCAAAGAAGTATCCCCGCTTCACCCCATGCTCGCGCAATTCGACAGCCTCCCTATCGCGGCCGATTGCGAGCGGAACACCGAACTTCGCCGCATGCTCCTGCAGGATCCGGAGGTCGAACTGGATGACGTTCCATCCAACGATCACATCCGGATCATGGCGCTGAAACCACTGCACCAGTTTCTGAATCATTTCCTTGGGGTTGGCGCAATAATCGAGTTCGAAGTCCCGTTCGACTTCCGTCCCGGCTGCAGGGCCAAGCATATAGACCTGTCGCTGTCCGCAGCCTTCCAGCGCGATCGAGTAAAGATCTCCCTGCGCGCTCGTCTCGATGTCGATCGATACCATCTTCAGGGCGGGACGGTAGTCGTCAACCGGCTTCAACTTGCAGTCGATAATCGCCGAGCCTTCGGCGCGGCCGCCCTCTATCTCGACCGCGGCCGTGATGAAGCGCTCCATGAGGAAGCGGTCTGGCGGCTTGATATCCGCCTCATACAGCTTGATCCCGAGGCGCTGGAGAGCTTTCTCGATCTTGAATAACTGCCGAAACTGGTTGGTATAAATGCCAATGACCGGCTTTTGCTGAAACGTCTTGAAAGGCAGGTTCTGTATCGAGACGCCGGGCATCCCCGAGATAGCAGTCTCAATCGCCGATCGATCCTCCATGTGGGCAAATGCCGTGGATCGCTGCTGGGTCAGACAAACCCTGCGTGCACCCTTGTCTGTCGCCAGCCAGAGGTCAATTTCCGTACCGCTCGGGGTATCCCGCCAGTGCCTCGTCAGGATCAGGCCGTATTGGGGAATTGAGCTCACGCGCAGGCTTTCGTCATCGTTCACTGCAGGAGAAATGCTGGCATGCTCGCCATAATGGTCAGCCTTATCGCATAAAATACCGACCGCGAACATTGCGTCGTCAAGCCGTTCATCGACTGTCAGTTGCAACTGACTTCCTATTGGAGGAGTTTGTCAGATGTTGTCAATTGTACGCCCGACGCCGACGTCTCCGGCTTTGACGGGAGCATTGGGTGAATGATAGATCCCTCTTTTGTTCCAACACAAGCTGTCCGGCTTGTTCGAATGTGGGCATCACCGCGTAAGCCCTCGGCGCCATGAGTGACTTCAGGGAGGAGCAAGAATTGCCTTTATCGTCGATCTTACTGCCAAGTTTTACGCTGCATGATATCGACTCGAATGGCGTCCGCATCCATACGGCTGTCGGTGGCGAAGGCCCGCCCCTGCTGCTGCTCCACGGTCATCCGCAAACGCATCTGACGTGGCACAAGATCGCCCCTCGTCTGGCCGAGCGGTTTACTGTCGTGGCGGCGGATCTGCGCGGTTATGGCGATTCCTCCAAACCGACGGGTGGTTCTGGGCACGCAAACTATGCCAAGCGGGCGATGGCGGCCGATCAGGTCGAGATGATGAGGGTACTTGGGTTCGAGCGCTTCGCTGTCGTTGGTCACGATCGCGGCGGGCGCGTTGCGCATCGGATGGCGCTCGACTATCCGGCTACTGTCGAACGGCTGGCTGTACTGGACATTGCGCCGACAGCAACCATGTATGCCCGGACTGACAAGGAATTCGCGACACGCTATTTCTGGTGGTTCTTTCTGATCCAGCCCTACGATTTACCGGAGCGGCTGATCGCGGGTGATCCCGAATATTTCCTACGCAAGCATCTCGAAGCGCAGTCGAAGACGCCAGGCAGCACGAGCAACGCCCTGTTCCAGGAATATCTGCGTTGTTACCGAGATCCGGCCACGCGTCATGCCATCTGCGAGGATTACCGGGCCAGCGCCAGCATCGATCTGGTGCACGATGCTGCCGATGCAGATGCCAAGATCATGGCGCCGCTGCTGGCTCTCTGGGGCACCAAAGGTACTGTGGGCGCGCTCTATGATGTGCTTGAGACTTGGCGTGAGAAGGCCGCCGATGTGCAAGGTCAAGGGATCGCCTGCGGCCACACGCTACAGGAAGAGGCGCCGGAGGAGACTCTGGCGGCGCTATTGACCTTCCTGGATCCAATTAGATCGTCTAAAGACGGCTAATTTCACGTTCGCCGCATAGGCCCATCTTCCGTCGGAAACGGCGCGATGACCATCCACTGCTGCCCGACTAGTTGTTCTCCTACCTACCGGCACCCTGGGCACTGATGAGTGTCCCTGCATTGCCGGAGACGATTTCCTCTGCCTGCTCGAGCCGGCCGATCGCCGCCTTGCGGCCAGATCCCTGCACGAATTCCATTGCCGCTTCGAGTTTTGGACGCATCGAGCCGGCGGGAAACTGGTCAAGAGGAAGCTCGCCGGGTGCAATCCGCTTCAACCGACGCGGCGCCTCAGAGTCGAAATCCAGGTAAACCCCATCAACATCGGTCAAAAGCATTAGGAAATCCGCCTTGATAACATCGGCCAGCATGGCGCTGGCAAGATCCTTGTCGACCACGGCTTCGACGCCAATCAAGGTGCCATCGGCGCGACGTATGACCGGAATTCCGCCCCCGCCGGTACATATAACGATGACCCCCAGGTTCACCAACATCGAGATGACGGGACTTTCGAGAATGCGCAAAGGTTTCGGCGAGGGCACCACACGGCGCCAGTGCGAACCATCCAGCTTGAACCGCCAGCCCCGCTCCTGCTCCAGCTTCCGCGCCATGGCCTCGTCATATTGCGGGCCGATCGGTTTGGTCGGTTGCTGGAACGCCGGATCTTCTGCATTGACCAGCGTTTGCGTCAGCAATGTTGCCGCCAATGTGGCTGACCCCAGCTGATTGCCGAGTTCCTGCTCGATGAGATAGCCGATCATGCCCTCACTTTCGGCACCCAATACATCGAGCGGATAGGTCCCATCCGATGGGCCGGCTGCCGCTTGCAGGGCGATCAAACCGATTTGCGGCCCGTTCCCGTGGGTGATGACGATGCGATGGCCAGCGCGAACCAATTTCGCCAGAGATCGTGTCGCAGCAAGTATATTTTCACGTTGCAAATCAACGGTCATCTTCTGGCCGCGACGTAAGAGAGCGTTTCCGCCAAGCGCAACAACAATCAGCATGATCTCACCCGATCGTCGCCAGAAGAATCGCCTTGATCGTATGCATGCGGTTTTCTGCCTGGTCAAAAACGATCGATGCATTGGATTCGAAGACCTCGTCGGTCACCTCCATGCAGTCAATCCCAAACCGCCGATGAATATCGGCACCGACTTCAGTCGCGGTATCATGGAATGCCGGCAGGCAGTGCATGAACTTGACGAAGGGATTACCCGTTGCAGCCAGCGTGTCGGCCGTCACGCGGTAGGGCGTCAGGAGGCGAATACGCTCAGGCCAGGCGGCCTCGTCTTCTCCCATGGACAACCAGACATCGGTATAGATGAAATCAGCGTTGTGCACCGCCTTGCCGACATCCGCGGAAACCGTGAAACGGCCGCCGCTTGTGGCGCATAGATCACTCACATGCCGGATGAAGCCGTCATCCGGCGCCAGCTCTCGCGGTGCGGCAATGCGCATGTCGATGCCAACCTTGGCGGCACCGATCGCCAAGGATCTCGCCACGTTGTTACGGCCGTCGCCGAGAAAGGTCACCGTGAGATCCGACAGATGCTTATGCGTAAATTCACGCATCGTCATGAAGTCGGCCAAGGTCTGCGTCGGATGCGATTCCTCGGTCAGACCATTATAGACGGGCACGCCTGCCCAGTTGGCCAGCTCCTCGGCGATCTTTTGACCAAACCCGCGATATTCGATTGCGTCATAGACCCGGCCCAGGACCCTCGCAGTATCCTTCATCGACTCCTTATGGCCGATTTGGCTGCCGGTTGGGCCCAAATAAGTGACATGCGCTCCCTGATCATAGGCCGCGACCTCAAACCCGGTCCGCGTCCGGGTCGAGTCCTTCTCGAAAATCAGCGCGATGTTCTTCCCGGATAGGCCTTTCTTCTCATAACCGGCATGTTTCGCTGCTTTAAGATCGCTGGCCAGTTTGAGCAGGTATCTGATTTCCATTCCCGAAAAGTCGTCCAGAGTCAGGACGTTCCGGCCCCGCAAGTTGATCGGCATGTGGAAACTCCTAAGTCAGATGGGATCGCGACGGATCGGACAGGTCATGCAATGGCTGCCACCGCGGCCACGGCCCAGCTCGGCTCCCTCGATGGTGATCACTTCGATGCCCGCCCGGCGCAGCAACGTGTTGGTATAGACGTTCCGGTCATAGGCGATGACCACGCCAGGCTCAATCGCCAGCAAATTATTGCCGTCATCCCATTGTTCGCGCTCGGCTTCGTAACTGTCGCCGCCCGTGCCGATGATGCGCAGCTGCTTCAATCCCAGGGCTTGCTGCACCACGGTGGTGAAGTGATCCTTCTCTTCGCGAACATCGAGATTGATGGAATTGTCGCCGGGGCGAATTGAGAAAGTGCGTATGCGATCGACGATCGCCGGATAGGTCGTGGCCAGATCACGGTCGCAGAAGGTGAAGACCGTATCGAGATGCATGAAACTACGATCTCTTGGCATGAGGGCCGCAACGACATGCCGTGCCGCACCTTTATCGAACAGCCGCCGGGCGATATCCAACACCGCCTGAGGGGTTGTTCGCTCTCCCATGCCGATCAGGACAACGCCGTCGCCGACAGGCATGACGTCACCACCTTCCATGGTCAGATTATTCGACACTTCCTGCGATGCATCCCGCCAGAATTCGAAGGGCGAGTCCCGGAAGCGCGGATGGAATCGATAGACTGCCGCAACATTCAGTGCCTCGGCCTGACGGGCTGGCCAGAACATGGCATTAATCGAAACACCGCCATAGATCCAGCATGAGCTGTCCCGCGTGAACAACTGATTCGGCAAGGGCGGCACCACAAAATCTTCCGCCGCCGAAATCTGACTGACGAGACTGGCCGACGTAAACGGCAACTCAGCGCGGGCCAAACCACCGATCAGGATCTGCGCCAGTTCGGCCGGCGCGACTGTCGCCGCCCAGGATCGCAGCTCAGGGGCGAAATCCGCGCCGAGCAAGGCATTGGTTAGCCGCCGCTCCAGCAGCCAATCCCGAGCAGCCGGATCCGTCATGGTTTCCGCCAGGAGCGCGCCGAATTCGAGGACCTGGACGCCGCGTTCGCGCAAGGCATCAACGAAACCATCATGTTCCTGGCGCGCTTTCTTGACCCACAAGACATCATCAAAGAGCAATCTGTGGCAGTTCTCTGGCGTCAAGCGCTGGAGGCTGCGATCAGGTCGATGAACCATCACCTCGCGTAGCGTGCCGATTTCGGAATGTACGCCGATCGTGGCGAGCGTCATGAGTGATATCTTTCCTTAAAGAGGGCTGATGACGCCAGTCCAAATCAAATAGGCGGCAGTCGCACCAGCAATGATCAGCAGTATGGCGAGCAGCGCCTCGACGGGTTTGAAGATCGTCAGTTTGTGCTCGCGCCGGGCGATGACATAGAAGATCAAGCCAGGTGCATAGAGCATGGCGCACATGAAAAGGTAGGTCGGGCCGGCGGCGTAGCAAAGCCAGATACCGTAGATGGTCGCGATTGCACCGACCAACAAAGCGGCCAGTCGGTTTTCCCCAGGCTTGTAGCTTTCACCGGTGATTGCCAGTTTGGCCGCATATGCACCGGAGAAGACGTAGGGCACCAGGATTGCGGAAGAGGCAATATAGAACAGCGCCTGATAGGTGCTATGCGCCACCAGCGTCAGAATCAGGAACGCCTGGACAAGTCCATTGGTAATCCAAAGGGAGGTTGAAGGAGCGCCCCTGGCATTTTCGCCGCCAAACCATTTGGGCATCGTGCCGTCATTCGCCGCCACATGCGGGATCTCTGCAGCCAGCAACGTCCAGCTGAGGAAAGCACCCAGTACCGAAATGATCAGCGCCACATTGATGACGATGGCGCCCCAGGGGCCGGCAACATGCTCCAGCACGCCAGCCATCGACGGATTTTTCAGCGCGGCCAGATCCGGCTGCGTCATGACGCCCAAGGAAAGCAAAGATACCAGCGCGTAGATGGCAAGGCAGGTGAAAAAGCCGATCATTGTCGCCATACCGATCTGCGATCGGTTTTCGGCGCGAGCAGAGACGACGCTGGCGCCTTCGATACCGATGAAGACCCAGAGCGTCACGAGCATCGTGCTTTTGACCTGCGTCATAACCGAACCCAGGTCCGGCGTCTGGACACCGCGAAGGTCCAGGGAAAAGACGTCAATTCGAAAGGCGATGGCGACCACGCCGATAAACAACAGAATGGGCGCGACCTTGGCGATTGTCGTGATCAGATTAACGAAGGCGGCCTCTCGAATTCCCGCCAGGAGCAAGGCATGGATCAGCCACAGGACTGCGGAGGCGGCAACGACGGCCTGCCAAGTATTCCCGTCCCCGAAGGCTGGGATGAAATAGGCCATCGCACTGAACAGAACGACGGCATAGGACACGTTGCCGATCCAGGCACTGATCCAATAGCCCCAGGCGCTATTGAAGCCGATGAATGGCCCGAACCCGGCCTTGGCATAGGCATAGGGCCCCGCATCCAGTTGCGGTTTTCGCATGGCGAGGCCTTGATACACAAAGGCCAGTGCCAGAATGCCGATCGCCGTTATTCCCCAGCCGATCATGATTGCGATCGGTGCCGCACCTGCCGCCATATTCTGCGGCAAACTGAAAACCCCGGAACCGATCATCGAGCCGATCAC